>Ga0180435_10000533_pt1 | contig 39896 bp, 38 predicted proteins | sample SS_ome_3_FD_132467 | JGI IMG/M metagenome (GOLD analysis project Ga0180435, IMG submission 132467) | Hypersaline lake sediment archaeal communities from the Salton Sea, California, USA - SS_3_S_1 metaG | ecosystem: Environmental > Aquatic > Non-marine Saline and Alkaline > Hypersaline >... | reverse complement strand
GGCAGCCACTTCTACCTGGCTCTTTACTGGGCCGAGGCCCTGGCCGCTCAGGACGACGATGCAGAACTGAAAGCCACGTTTTCTGCGCTGGCAAAAACGCTGGCCGATAACGAGGAACGCATCACTGACGAGATGTGCACGGTACAGGGAGATGGTGTCGATATCGGTGGTTACTTCTACGCCGACACGGAAAAGAGCAAGGCGGTGATGTGCCCCAGCGAGACCTTCAACAAGGCCTTGCGGGCTGCCCGGAACTAAACCGGCACTCAACAGAGAGGCCCCAAAAAAACAGCAGGGATTAATATTTCTTATTGTTACGGAATGAATAATTGATAGGTAATGGCTCGAGCATCTGAATCTGCTAGACCTCTACGAATAGCAAGTGAAATTTTCGAGTCAGTCATGAACGTAAAGAAAACTGATGTCCTGTTGATTGGCGCCGGCGCAATGAGCTCCACGCTCGGGTCAATGTTGAAACAGCTCGCCCCCTCCATTTCGATCACTATGATCGAGCGACTGGGCACCCCGTTGCAGGAAAGCAGCTCGGGCTGGAACAACGCCGGCACAGGGCATGCAGCCTACTGTGAGCTGAACTACACCCCGGAGTTGGAAGACGGCAGCATCGATATCCACAAGGCGTTCGGCATCAATGCCCGCTATGAGGTCAGCCTTCAGTACTGGTCTTACCTGGTCAAGCTGGGCGCACTGCCAGACCCGGAAAACTTCATCAACCCGGTTCCTCACGTCAGTTTCGTATGGGGCGAGGAAAACGTCGAGTTCCTGCGAAAGCGCTATGAGGCGCTGATCACGCACCCGATGTTCGAGCCAATGGAATACAGCGAAGACCCGGAGGTACTTCGTGAGTGGATGCCGCTGGTCATGAAGGGCCGCGATCCCAATCAGAAAGTCGCGGCCACGCGGGTGGCTCACGGTACGGATGTAAATTTCGCGGCGGTCAGCCGTGGAATGATCCGGCATCTGAATACCCAGGAAGGCTTTGAACTGCAGCTGAACACCTCTGCCATCGATCTTCAGCAGGAAGAAGACCAGAGCTGGACAGTAACCGTCAGGCACGAGACCAATCACTCGATCGAAAAAATCAACGCTGGCTTCCTGTTTGTCGGAGCCGGGGGCGCGACCCTGCCTCTGCTGCAGAAAGCCGGGATTCCAGAGGCCAAGGGTTATGGCGGTTTCCCGGTCAGCGGCCAATGGCTGGTCTGCAAGAACCCGAAGATCGTCGAGCAGCACCTGGCAAAGGGCTATGGCAAGGCCTCTGTTGGCGCGCCTCCCATGTCGGTACCGCACCTGGACACGCGCCTGATCGATGGCGAACAGGCATTGTTGTTCGGGCCCTTTGCCGGCTATACCACCAAGTTCCTGAAACAAGGCTCCCCCTGGGATCTGTTCAAGTCAATCAAACTCGACAATATCTGGCCGATGATCAGCGTTGGCCTAAGAAACTTTGACCTGATCAAGTACCTGATCAAGGAAGTCCGCCAGACTCACCACAGCCGGATGGAAGCACTGCGCGAGTATTACCCAGACGCCCACGATACAGACTGGGCATTCGCTACCGCGGGCCAACGCGTACAGATCATCAAGAAAGACCCGGAGAAAGGCGGCGGAAAGTTGGAATTCGGCACCGAGGTCATTCACACGGAAGACGGCACCCTGGCAGCCTTGCTGGGTGCATCACCGGGCGCATCCATTCTGGTTCCGGTCATTCTCGAAATCATTGAAACCTGTTTCAGCGAGCAGCTGGCAAGTGACGAATGGCAGAAAAAGATACGCGAGATCATCCCTTCTTACGGCATATCGATTGTTTCGCATCAAGACCTGTTCATGTCGATACGCGAAGAAGAGCTGGGTACGTTAAAGCTAGACCGGCTGGCTGATATGCCTGTTCTGCATTGCCACAAGGCTTACAAGGAACATGAAGATTTTGGCATGCCGGCAATGCACAAAGAGCAAGCCGAACGGTAAGACGTGGTTGCCATCGGCGTTTCTGCACCCCCCGTCACAACGACACGCCCCGGGAACGCCCCAACACATCGCATACCTTTTTTAACCCATTGACTGAGTGGGCCAAGACCTCACTCCCAAGCATTCTCATCGGAGACCGTTATGGCAACCCCGCAATCCTGTCTGGATCTGAACGGATACGGCATTTCCAACGTTACCGACGTTGTCCACAACCCTTCGTTTGATCTGCTGTTTGAAGAAGAGACAAAACCTGGCCTGGAAGGCCATGAAAGAGGTGTTGTCACCAACCTGGGGGCTGTTGCCGTCGATACCGGCATATTCACCGGCCGCTCACCGAAGGATAAATTCATTGTCCGTGACGACACTACGCGTGATTCCATCTGGTGGTCTCATGAAGGTAAAAACGACAACAAGCCACTCGCCCCGGAGTCATGGGATCAACTGAAGCAGGTTGTTGCCCGACAGCTCTCCGGCAAGCGCCTGTTTGTTGTGGATAGCTACTGCGGTGCGAACGAGAATTCCCGCCTGAGAGTGCGTTTCATCACCGAAGTGGCCTGGCAGGCCCACTTCGTGAAAAACATGTTCATTCGCCCCAGTAAAGATGAACTGGACGGTTTCGAGCCCGACTTTGTCGTCATGAATGGTGCCAAAACCACCTGCAAGAACTGGCAGGAACTCGGTCTCAACTCAGAGAACTTCTCTGCCTTCAACCTGACCGAGCGTATGCAGCTGATCGGTGGCACTTGGTACGGCGGTGAAATGAAGAAGGGTATGTTCTCCATGATGAACTACCTGTTACCGCTGCAAGGCATTGCGTCCATGCATTGCTCAGCAAACGTCGGTAAAGAGGGCGATGTCGCTATCTTCTTCGGACTATCCGGCACTGGAAAAACCACACTTTCCACCGATCCCAAGCGCGAGTTAATTGGTGATGACGAGCACGGCTGGGATGATGACGGTATCTTCAACTTTGAAGGTGGCTGTTACGCAAAAACCATCAACCTCAGCAAAGAGCACGAGCCAGACATCTACAATGCGATCCGACGCGATGCCTTGTTGGAAAACGTCACTGTTCGCGAAGATGGCAGCGTCAATTTCGACTGTTCATCAAAAACGGAAAACACGCGGGTTACCTACCCCATTCACCATATCGACAATATCGTCAAGCCGATTTCAAAAGCGGGACACGCCACCAAGGTCATTTTCTTAACGGCTGACGCCTATGGTGTGCTCCCCCCCGTCTCCAAGCTGACCCCTGAACAAACCCAGTATTATTTTCTATCAGGATTCACGTCGAAACTGGCTGGAACTGAGCGCGGCATCACCGAACCAACACCGACCTTCTCGGCATGTTTCGGTGCAGCTTTCCTTAGTCTGCATCCAACTCAGTACGCGGAAGTTCTGGAGACACGAATGAAAGCATCTGGCGCTCAGGCATACCTGGTGAACACGGGTTGGAACGGTACGGGTAAACGCATCTCGATTAGGGACACCCGCGCGATCATTGATGCGATCCTGGATGGTTCTATCGAAAACGCTGAATTCAGGGATCTCCCTTACTTCAACCTGGCGGTTCCACAATCATTATCAGGAGCGGACACGGGAATCCTAAACCCGCAAGACACCTACACGGATGCTGCTGATTGGGAGAAGAAGGCGACTCATCTTGCAAAGATGTTTGTCGGCAATTTCAATCGGTTTACCGATACTGATCTCGGTCTGTCGCTTGCTGACGTTGGGCCCAAGATCTAGTCAACCGACACCTTTCACCACGTACGCAGACCGCCAAAACGGCTTGGCGTCGAGTTGGCTTCATAGCCAGCCTACCGACCTAGGCCCTGCCAGATCAGGCCTAGTCGCTGGATCTTGCTGCCTTTGCCCGGTACATCTCCTTGTCCGCCACTCCCATTAACTCATCCAGGGTCTTGCCATCTTCAGGGTAGATGGCGACTCCAACACTGCAACCGATTTCAACCGGCTTATCGTCAATCTCTCTAATAGCTGCTATCAGGCTACTCAAGCGATCTGCCACGTGCGCCACCTCGTCCCTGCTAGAGACTTCGGGCAATATGATGCAAAACTCGTCTCCACCCAAACGATAAAGGTTCTCCGCATCCCGTAATGACTTGAGCATCTCGACAGAGACCTTATTCAGCAGCCGGTCACCAAATTGATGACCATAGGCATCATTCACTTTTTTAAAGTCATCCAGGTCAATGTACAACATTGCCATCTTGTGGCGGTTTCGGTCGGCACGTTTCATTTCCCGCAAATAATCGGTATCCAACTTGCGACGATTCTTCGCCCCGGTCAGTGAATCGGTATTTGCAAGATTGGCCAGTTCCCTGGTTCTTCGGTTTACCTGCTTCTTCAGCTTGATGTTATGCCAAGCCAGGAAGAACAAAATGATCAAAAGCAGGCTGGAAGCCTTGGCAACCATCTCCCAGTCGGGACCGGTTGCTTTTTCTACACGTGTCCAGCGTTCGAAAATCGCATTCCGCTCCGTGTCTGATACTGTGCCCAGCGCTTTGTCGATGACAGAGATGAACTCTGGTGCCCTGTCATTGCGCACAGCAATCTTCAAGTGATAGATGTAGTCCAGTTTCGTGGCTATCTTGACCTCGCCAAGGTACTGTTTTTCGATGACGTATTTGGCGGTAATCGTATTGATCGCAAAGAGGTCTGCATCACCATCCAGCACAGCGGTGAAACCTGCGCCGGTGGACGGCACTTCGACATAATTGAGGTCTGGATGGGTATGTTGAATGTATCGCCCTAAACCACTGTCTCTAACGATGGCAATAGTTTTGTGGCGGGCATCCTTTTCGATATCGATGTAGACAGTATCGTCGTCGAACTGCGTCACCAGTACAGCCGGGTAGGAGTAAATATCTCTTGACGAGAAATTCAGGTATTGCTTCCGCTCATCGGTGACAGTGATCGCACTGAACATGTCGGCCTCCCCCTGCCGAACCAACGCGACCGATTCGCTCCAAGTATCTGTATGCCGCGGTGCGAGCTTGAGACCCGAGTTACGTCTCAGGAGTGAGAACAGGTCTGCGACAATGCCGACATGAGCACCATCTTCAGTCTTCCACTCAAAGGGAGCCCAATCCGGATCGTAGACATACGTCAGTGCTTCGTGGCTGAGAACCCACGCCGTTTCTGCCTCGTTCAACGAATCCCGAAACTTTTGCTGACTGGGGTCGTCAAGTGATGCATCGGCGCCACAATCAAAGGCGAAAAGCAAAAACAATATGAGTCCCAGGCTGATTTCTTTCTTCGCAAATACCATCCGGCGAAGTATAGGCACGCGAGGGCCACGTTGATCCAAGGCCAGGTCAACTACTGGAAAAAAGGAATCGAATTCCGGATCTGGCATCCACTGGTTGGGAAGTTCTCGGGAAGGCTTAAGGCCCAGCCATGAGGCGCAAGTCGCTTGTTCCACACCTGCCTGATCCGACGTCTGCTTTCTATGGCAGGTGTATCCTACTCCACCGTTCCCACCCTGCGTTCACTCCAGGGACCACATCACCAGCTGGTATACAAGAGCTTAGGCTTTGAATGATCACTGCGGTCCAGCAGGGTGCGACTACTCCAGATTCTGCACCTGCTCCCGCATCTGTTCGATCAACACTTTCATCTCAACAGAAATGGCGGTGGTTTCACTGTCAGCTGACTTGGAACCGAGGGTATTGGCCTCGCGGTTGAGTTCCTGCATCAGGAAATCCAAACGGCGCCCGACCGGCTCCTTGCGCTTAAGAACATCCTCGACTTCCTCGAGGTGCGTGGTCAGGCGATCCATCTCTTCGTCCACGTCCAGACGCTGGGCCAGTAATGCCATCTCCTGCTCCAGGCGTTCCTGATCGAGGCTCTCCGAGATCTCGGCCAGTTTTGCCGCAAGACGCTCGCGCAGCGCACTGATCACCACCGGCATGCGCACGCGTGCGCGCTCCACCTGCTCACGCATACCCCCCACCCGCTGGCGGATCAGGTCAGCGAGGCGCCCGCCCTCACGCTCGCGGGATTCCACGAGGTCGCCGATGGTCGAATCCAGCAGTGCCACCGCGGCATTCTGTACCGGCGTGAAGTCCTGTTCTTCCGCTTCCAGCACACCCGGCCAGCGCAGCACGTCCATGATGGTCGGCAGCGGTGAACTGTGCAGGTGGCGCATCATATGATCCGCGGCACCCAGCAATTGCTTCACCAGGGCCTCGTTTACCCGCAATTCCCCTGCTCCGCCAGCGGCCGGTTTGAAACGCAGACCACAATCGATCTTGCCGCGCCCGAGGCGCTGGTTGATACGCTCCCGCACCACCGGTTCGATGGCACGCAACTCCTCCGGGAGCCGCACCATTGTCTCCAGGTAGCGGTGATTTACGCTGCGGATCTCCCACGTCAGTTCGCCGAAATCTTCCCTCGACTGGCGGCGTGCAAAGGCAGTCATGCTTCGAATATTGGACACCTGGATTAACCCCTCGTCAGATAAACGCTTGCGGACAATCTGTGTATGATAGCGATGTCATCCTTGGAGCGCCGCGAAAACCGCCATCTGACCATGTCCAGCCCTCAACGAGACGCCTTGCCACCCGGCACTATTCTCGACTGCTATCGCATCATCAAGCTGATTGGCAGCGGTGGCTTCAGCCTGATCTACCTGGCAGAAGACGAGGACTCGCATGACGAGGTAGCGATCAAGGAATACCTGCCGAAACGCTTTGGCAAGCGCCGCGGCATGGACCCGGTCTCGGTCCTGGAACCGACCAAGCGTACAAGCTTCGAACGCGGCCGCCGGCTTTTCTACCAGGAAGCCAATATCCTGGCGCAACTGCACCACGCCAACATCGTGCGCGTGCGCAACTGCTTCCTGGCCAATAACACCGCCTACCTGGTCATGGATTACGAGCCCGGGAAAAATCTCGGCCGTTACATCAAGAAACGCCAGGGGGGCTTGAGCACCAATTTTCTGCTGACCGTGTTCCCTCCACTGCTCGACGCGCTGAGCGCGATCCACGCCACCAACAACCTGCACCTGGATATCAAGCCGAGCAACATTCACCTGCGCCCCGGCGGCAATCCGTTGCTGCTCGATTTCGGTGCCGTGTACCACACGGAGCATGAAGAGGGGAAGAAAGCGCAGGTGATCACGCCCGGGTTCTCACCGGTGGAGCAGTATTACACCTCGGGCAAGGTCGGCCCCTGGACCGACGTCTACGCTATCGGCGCCACGATTCGCGCCTGTATCGAGGGCAAGCCACCGCCCTCCGCGATTGAGCGGCATACAGAAGACAAGCTCAAGCCGGCCAGCGAACTGTTCGCAGCGCGCTACCCCACGCATGTGTTGGAAACCATCGACTGGGCCATGCGGGTCAATGCGGAACAACGCCCGCAGGATGCACAGGAAATGCGCCAGGCCCTGCTGGGCAAGGCGCCGGTTCCACAATCGCTGTTTGAACGGAATCAAAAAACAGGATGAACCCGAAACACTTCGAGACTGCGCGTGTCAGCTTTACCGGCAACCGAAAGATCAACCAGGACCGAAGCCTGATCCTTAGCGAAGGCGGCACTACCCTGCTACTGCTCGGTGACGGACTGGGCGGGCACCCACGTGGAGAAGTGGCGGCGCAGTTGCTGGCGGATGTGAGCGAATCCTGGTTCCGGCGCGAAAAAAAACCGTTGCGCGACCCTGAGCAATTCATGCTGCAGTGCGTACACAAGGCGCATGAGGCGATCGCCTCCTTCGGCACCCGCCAGGATCCGCCCGTGGTACCCCGGACCACCGCCGTGATGGCGGTATTGCAGTACGGTTTTGCCTACTGGATGCACGTCGGCGACAGCCGCCTGTACCTGGTGCGTAACGGACATGTCCTGGCGCAGACCCAGGATCACAGCCGGGTGCGTTACATGCGCCCCTCGGAAGGCGATCGGCCTACACTGCGCTCGACCATCACCCGCTGCCTGGGGGGGCCAAGTGAGCCCCCCAATGTTTCGGTCGGTTCACCTACCGAGCTTTGCGAAGGTGATGTCATGCTGCTGTGCAGCGACGGCCTTTGGGCACAGGTACCACAGAAAGACCTGGTGAACGCCCTGTCGGTGGAGTCTGGTTTTACTTTGGCGGTAGAGACGCTTGCCAAAGAAGCGGTACGCCGCGGCTACCCTCGCAGTGACAATGTCACAGCGGTCGCCGTTCGCTGGCAGCCACAGATTGAAGACCTGGAAACTGACAACGATATCGGCAGCTTGGACGACAGCCTGAACGAAGCCGTGCGGCACCTTCAGGCCGTGCTGCAAAACAACAAGCATTAGAGGAATCCCAATGAGACCAAGTGGACGCGCTCCGGAGCAGATGCGCGCAGTCAACTTTACCCGCAATTTCACCAAGCACGCCGAGGGCTCGGTCCTTGTGAGCTTTGGCGACACCAAGGTCATATGCACCGCAAGCATCAATGACCGGCAGCCACGCTGGATGCGTGAAGACAAGCGCGGCTGGGTCACCGCCGAGTACGGCATGTTGCCAAGGTCCACGCACGACCGCATGGGGCGCGAGGCCGCCCGGGGGAAACAGGGTGGGCGCACCATGGAAATTCAACGCCTGGTCGGCCGAGCGCTGCGTGCCTCGGTCGACCTGGAAAAGCTCGGCCCGCGCACCATCACCCTGGACTGCGACGTGATCCAGGCGGACGGTGGCACACGTACCGCCTCCATCTCCGGTGCCTTCGTGGCATTGCGTGATGCGGTCAACCAACTGCTCGCGGAGGGCACCCTGGAAGAAGACCCGGTCGTACAGAACGTCGCCTCGGTCTCGGTGGGTATCTACGAAGGAACCCCTGTGCTCGACCTGGACTACGCGGAAGACTCCTCCGCGGACACCGACATGAACGTGGTCATGGACGCCTCGGGCAAATTCATCGAAGTACAGGGAACCGCTGAAGCGGCACCGTTCAGCGTCGATGAAATGAATGCCATGCTGGCACTGGCCGACAAGGGCATCACGCAAATCATTGCGGCACAAGACGCCGTGTTCGCCTGAGTCGCCCCGCATCGGGCCACTCGGATCCACGCAAAAAAAAAGGCCCAACCTCGCGAAGCGAAGCCGAGCCTGCACACTTGAACGGAGCGGGCCTTACGGCTCGCTTGGGAGTAGCCTGGGTACCCTACCTGATATTCGACAGCTGACCTGTGCAAGGACACAGGCTTTTTGCCAATTGCGCACCACGACACAAGCCAAGTGTGAAATACGACACGCTCGCGCAACGTTTTCGTGTGATCGCACGATTGCTACCATCACCCTCTCTTCACCACGGACACATCACTCATGAGCGATCAACGCGTTGTATTGGCGAGCAACAACAAGGGCAAGCTGCGTGAACTGGGCGAGTTGCTGGCGGATCATCACATCCAGGTTTTGCCACAAGGTGAATTCGATATCCCGGAGGCAGTGGAAGATGGCCTCAGCTTTGTAGAGAACGCGATCAAGAAGGCGCGCAATGCTGCGCAACACAGCGGCCTGCCGGCGATTGCCGACGACTCAGGGCTTGAAGTGGACGCACTCAACGGAGCCCCTGGCATCTATTCTGCGCGCTACGCAGGCGACGGCGGGGATGCCGCCAACAATGCCAAGTTACTCGAAGCACTTGCAGATGTACCGGACGAAAAACGTACTGCGCGCTTCCAATGCGTGATGGTGTACATGCGTCATGCACAAGACCCGACGCCGGTGATCTGCCAGGGCACCTGGGAGGGTCTGATCCTGCGCGAACCGCAAGGCGATAACGGTTTCGGTTACGACCCCCTGTTTTTCGTCCCGGGCCAGGATGCAAGCGCCGCTGAACTGCCCGCGGAAATCAAGAACTCGCTCAGCCACCGCGGGCAGGCATTGCGCGCCCTGGTTGCTGTTCTCGACAATCGGCAAGACTGAGTTATGCCTCATCCACATCGCTTAAAGGGTCTTCAATCACCTACCCGACTGTAATTTTTCAGCAAGCACGCAGGTCTCAATGGGCAAGCGGGGCAGACAACAAGCCATCGCACTCCACCATAGAGGACTACGTCATGAAAAAGATTATTGCTACGACCTTCGCTGCATTACTGGCCAACAGTGCCTATGCCTTCGATGCCAGTTTCGACGCGGATGAGTACCACTCCGGTCACGACGCCGTATCCAGCCGTGTTGTGCTGAGCGGCACCCGGGTTGAAGACCTCGAGCGGGATGGCAAATGGCAGCAATTTGAAAATATCCCGTTGGAACAGCCGGTAATCAGTGATTCAGATTTTCCCGCGCACCTCTACGAGGAGGGCAACTACACGATCTGATCCCTGTGACTGTGAAAAAAGAAAGGGCTCATACGAGCCCTTTCCTTGACCGTTGTCGGCCGTGATCACCACCAGCGAAACAATACCCATTGGTTGACTGATGGGACATGCCGCGGATGCACATGGCTGTACTCCAGTTCGCCATCGCCATCCCGGTCGAAGAAGAAGTACGGCGGCATACCACCTTTCGGCTGCACCTTGACCATCACCAGCTTGCCACCGACACGGTACTCGTGAACGATTTCATGTTCCGCTTCCCGGATGGTGACGTCCGGCTCCAGCGCTTCGCCCGATTGCATGACAGGCGGTGGCGGAGGCGGCTCAATGGCCTGCCTGTCCTCGGCCAATGCCACTCCCGGCAGCGCAACACCGAAAAGGGCCAGCCCGACAAAAGTTTTCCAAGACATCTCGTCTCCACTCCTGATTTCGACTTCCTTGAATGCAAGTATACGTCCCGCACCATGAAAAAGCCGGAACCACAACACATCACAGTTCGAGCATGATCTCCTGCTCTGCCTCGGAAGGCTCGAGACTGCGTTTTTCGTAGTGCGCAAAGATCGCATTGACGATTTCGTCCGGCTCCTCACACACCTGCATCAGGTCCATATCGAATTCACTGATCGTGCCTTCGGCAATCAATGAATCCCGGAACCAATCCAGCAACCCACTCCAGAAAGAATGCCCCACCAGGATGATCGGAATCCTGCGGGTCTTGCCGGTTTGCACCAGGGTCAGAATTTCGGCCAATTCATCCAGGGTGCCGAAGCCGCCGGGAAAAACCACGTAAGCCGAAGCGTATTTCACGAACATCACCTTGCGCGCGAAAAAGTGTTTGAAGTTGAGCGAGATGTCCTGGTAAGTGTTCGGCTGCTGCTCGTGCGGCAGTTCGATATTCACCCCGACACTCGGCGAACGCCCCGCCTGCGCACCCTTATTGGCCGCCTCCATGATGCCGGGACCACCACCGCTGACCACTGAAAAACCGGCGTCCGACAACAACCTGGCGGTCTCCTCGGTCTTGATGTACCAGGGGTCCTCGATGTCCGTACGCGCGGAACCGAAGATGCTGATCGACGGACGTACCACGCACATCTTCTCGAAGCCTTCCACGAACTCCGCCATGATCTGAAAGATGCGCCAGGATTCGCGTGACAGCTGCGATTCGGCCGCTCCCTTGGCAATACGGTGGGCGCTCAGCTCATTCATGTTCTCTCCGGTTCTTATCAGTGAGTTCAGCAACAGGTAGGATAACAGCCCCGTCGGTATCCGCCGGCTGGCTTTTCCGCAACGGCCCAGGGCCGGAGACAACGCATGATAAATACCACTGTCATCGGCCTAGGCGCCATGGGCGCCGGTATGGCCGGCAATCTTCACCGGGCCGGCATGCTGACCGGCGCCTGGAATCGCACACGCGAACGTGGCGAGCATGCTGCGCAGACCCACGGCTTCGCGCTGGCAGACACCCTGGGCTCGGCGACGCAGGGCGCCGACCTGGTGATTACCTGTGTATCGGCCGACGACGACCTGATGCAGGTGACCGGCCAGCTCGCACCGCTGTTGCCGGCCGGAACCGTGGTACTGGATACCTCGACCGTGAGCAGCGAAACCGCGCTACGCGTCGCCGAGATGTACCGGGCGAACGACATTCGTTTTATCGACGGCCCGGTCTCGGGCGGCCGCGAAGGGGCTGAGAAAGGCACCATGGTGATGATGGCCGGCGGGGACCAAGAGGTACTGGAGCAGATCATGCCCGCGTTGGAAGCCATCACCTCGCGCGTGGTGCACATGGGCCCCGTTGGCAGTGGCCAGGCCACCAAGGCAGTCAACCAGATCATGTGCGCCGGTATCAACCAGGCGGTCACCGAGGCACTGGCCTTCGGCCAGGCAAACGGCCTGGACATGGACAAGGTGATCGACGTCGTGGGCGGCGGTGCTGCCGGTAACTGGTTCCTGGATCACCGCGGAAAAACCATGTGCAACGGCATCTTCGAGCCTGGCTTCCGCGTCGCCCTGCATCACAAGGACCTGAAAATCTGCCAGTCCATGGCAGAGAAACACGACGTCAAGTTGACGACTGTGGAAATGACCCTGGTGCACTATGAGCGCCTGATGGAAGAGGATCATGGCGACGAAGACATCTCCGCCCTGTTCCGCCTGAAGAAGCAGCTGTTCGAAAACTGACACCCAAGTGCAGGACCTCAACCCCAAACAACGCGAGGCCGTGAAGTACCTGAGCGGCCCCAGCCTGGTACTGGCCGGTGCCGGTTCCGGCAAGACGCGCGTGATCACCGCCAAGATCGCGCACCTGATCGATCATGCGCAGATGTCTCCACGCAACATCTTTGCTGTGACATTCACCAACAAGGCCGCGCGCGAGATGAAAGCGCGGGTCACCAAGCTGCTCGAAGGTATGAACAGCTCCGGCCTGAACATCTCCACCTTCCACACGCTGGGCCTGAACATCCTGCGCCGCGAATACAAGGCAGCCGGGCTGCGCCCTGGCTTCAGCATCCTCGACGAGCAGGACGTGGAGCAGTTGCTCAAGGAACTGTCGAAGAAAAACGAGGCGGACAAGCAGACCCTGCAGGAGGCGCGCTGGCAGATTTCCAACTGGAAGAACGAACTGGTCGATCCGGAGACCGCGCTGTCACGCGCCGAGGACGACTTCCAGGCCTTCTACGCGGTGTTGTACCGCGCCTACAAGGATGCCCTGCGCGCCTACAACGCCCTGGATTTCGATGACCTGATCCTGCGGCCGGTCGACCTGCTACGCAACGACGCGGAGCTGCGCGAGCGCTGGCAGAACCGGGTACGCCACCTGCTGGTGGACGAATACCAGGACACCAACGGCGCACAGTACGAACTGGTGCGCCTGCTGGTCGGGGTGCGCGCCCAGTTCACCGTGGTCGGCGACGACGACCAGTCGATCTACGCCTGGCGTGGCGCCCGCCCGGAGAACCTCGCGCGCCTCAAGGAGGACTTTCCCGAACTCAGGCTGATCAAGCTGGAACAGAACTACCGTTCCACCGGGCGCATCCTGCGCAGCGCCAACGAGCTGATCGCCAACAACCCGCACGTGTTCGAAAAACGGCTGTGGTCCGAACTTGGACCGGGCGACCTGCTGCGCATCGTCAACACCCGGGACGAGGACGACGAGGCCGAACGCGTCGCCACCGAGCTGATCCAGCACCGCTTCAATACCGGCTGCGACTTCAGCGAGATTGCGATCCTGTATCGGGGCAACCACCAGGCACGCCAGTTCGAAAAGGCCTTGCGCACCCACAACGTGCCTTACTTCGTCAGTGGCGGCACCGCCTTCTTCTCGCGTACCGAGGTGAAGGATGCAATGAGCTACCTGCGCCTGATCAGCAATACGGATGACGATGCCGCGTTGCTGCGCATCATCAATACGCCGCGCCGCGAGATCGGCCATTCCACTATCGAGAAGCTCTCCCAGTACGCCGGCGAACGTAAGACCTCGCTGTTCGACGCGATCGACGAGTTCGGCCTGGAACAACAACTCGGCACGCGCCCGATGGCCAAGTTGCGCGAATTCCACGACTGGATGACCGGGTTACAAAAGAGAGCCGAACACCAGACCCCGGTCGAGGTCGTCGAACAACTTTTGAAAGACATCGACTACCGCGACTGGCTCGACCAGACCAGCAGTTCGGACAAGGTGGCCGAACGACGCTGGGAGAACGTGCGCGACCTGGTCGACTGGCTGCAACGCCTGCTCGACGACGAGCACAAGGGCGAAACCCTGGCCGAACTGGTCAGCCATCTGTCACTGATGGACATCCTGGAACGCCAGGACGAGGACGAGGCGGGTGACCGGGTCGCCCTGATGACCCTGCATGCCGCCAAGGGCCTGGAGTTTCCGACCGTATTCCTGGTGGGCATGGAGGAAGGCCTGCTGCCACACCAGAGCAGTATCGACGAAGGGAACATCGAGGAGGAGCGCCGCCTCGCCTACGTCGGCCTGACCCGTGCGCAGCGCCGCCTGATCATCACCAGTGCCAGCAAACGCCGTCGTGGCGGTGAACTCGTCAGCTGCGAGCCGAGCCGTTTTCTACAGGAACTGCCGCAGGACGATCTGCAATGGGAGGGCCGCGGTGTGAAGCTGAGCAAGGAAGAGCAGCAGGAACGCGGTAAGGCCAGCATTGCCGGCCTGCGTGCACTGTTGGGAAATTCATAAAAAAACGCCCGGCCTGGAAGTGGCCGGGCTATCGCACCAAACATCAGGTGCCATAAGATCCAGCTCGGGAGGAAGGTCGAGCCGGACTTGTACGTTGGCTATTAGCCTGAAACCTCCGAACGGTAGCTAGCCACCACGCGTGCAAATTGATCTGCCGTCAGGGTCTTGCGCAACATGCGGGCACACAGCGCGCGCATTTCGATCAGGCGCATCTCCTGATCAACAATCTTCGCCTTCAGGTCTTCACGTACCAGACGACTCTCGTTGTTGAGGATGGCCTCGCGCATCTGCACGCGCAGCTGCTTCATTTCCGCTTCCATCTGCTTGCGCTTGGCCGGAGCCTCGGCAATCCAGTTGTCGATTGCGCGCGCCTGCTGCGCATCGAGCTCCAGTGAAGGGCGCAACTGCTTGAGATGCGGCATAAGCTGTACCACCGGTTCGGCGAGTTGCGGCCCGGCTGCGCTGGCGCCGAAAGGAACAACCGTCAGGGCGGCTGCGGAAATGAAGATCCAAGGGATCAATCGCATGTGAAAAACTCCTGCTTATTTCACTAAGACAAAGCAAAAGATATCTCCATGTTCATCCACACGCCGTGACAATTCGCAATCCGTTGGATTGACGGTTCATTGTTTTTTGGTCAGGAAAAAATAAGACCAAGGGGCGATGCTTTTTACCCTGATGGGTATTCCTTGAGTACTGCGGCATTCCAGCTCTCACAGCAGCATCCCTACTCGACATTCAAGGATGCTCGCCTGTGAAAGGGACAAAAAAGCCCGGTTCATGCCGAAGCGCCAGCCTGATGTGTTGAAAGGATTTCGCGTGCTTCGCAGCGATGGATTCTTAATGCGCGCGGCGGCGGGCTGTTGCGTTGCTCAGCGAGGGGCAAGTCGTCGTTGGGATGCATGTCTTTGGCGAGGTCACCGTTCAGTGTTGGTTCGGTATGGCAAGGCCATATCTTGACCCCCCACCCTAGCCCTCCCCACCCGTGGGGAGGGGACGGTTAACCCTGTCGCCTCAATATCTGTTCCTCCCACCCGTGGGGAGGGGACGGTTAACCCTGTCGCCTCAATATCTGTTCCTCCCACCCGTGGGGAGGGGACGGTTAACTCTGTCACCTCAATAGCTGTTCCTCCCCACCCGTGAGGAGGGGACGGTTAACCCTGTCGCCTGAATATCTGTTCCTCCCCCATTTCATGGGGGAGGCCAGGAGGGGGAATTCAAACCCGGTCAGCACCAACACCTAACGGTGACATAGCCTTTCTTTGGCCCCAAGTGCGAGCACTTGCCCGAGTAAAGGTAGGGCGCGTGCGGGCCTCCACCCGCTTTAAAAAACAATGGCTGAAGGCTACTTAAAGAGACATTCCCGTTGAGGCATCAGAAAAACAAACGCCTCGATACCACAACAGTATCGAGGCGTTTTCTGCCGCCACTTAAAGTGGAAACACTTTAGGCAGGCAGCCGGGCCTCAGGCAGGGCTTTCTTGATTCTGCAGAGACCTGAAACTTACTTGGCCTGCTCGACCATGTAAGCGACCGCATCCAGTACTGCTGCGTCGCTCAGGTCCATGCGCCCACCCTTCGGCGGCATACCCGGTAGTTTGCCTTTCAATGCAGCGGTGTTGAGCGTATCCATACCCTGTGCGATTCGTGGAGCCCACTGAGCCTGATTGCCCAGTAGCGGTGCGCCTGCGGCACCGGTTGCATGACAAACAAAACAGGCGCTGTCGTAAACCGCCTTGCCATTAGCCAGGTCCGCAGCAGGTGCAGCCGCCGGGGCCGGTTCGCTGGCAGGCATAGCGGCGCCGGTCATGCCGGCTACTGCCCCCATTGCGGAGTCCATCATGCTGCTAGCGGCCTTGGTCACGTCGCTGGCAGCCTGCTCCACCGCCTGAACGGCCTCTTCTACAACAGCCGGCTCAGCTGCCGGGGCTGCCGCAGAGGAGCCCGCGTCGACCCCGCTCTCTTGCAGCATGTGCACGACTGCTGCGCGAATCTCCTCATCGCTCAGGGCAGCAGCGCCACCACGCGGAGGCATTGCGCCCTTGCCCGCGATGGCGGACTGCACCAGGCCATCGAGCCCGCCCCCCATACGCGGCGTCCAGGCAGCCGCCTCACCGATCTTCGGTGCATTCAAAGCACCGGTCGCGTGACAGGCATTGCAGGCCTCGGTGACCACCTGGTCACCGCTCTTCGGCGCAGCCGGTGCAGCATCGGCAGCGGCGATCTCGACTTCACCAACCGGCGCGATGCGCTTGGCAACTTCAGCCTGCAGACGGGAGTCCCCGGCCTGTTTCTGTTCGAGTTCATCGGTCACGGAACCGGCGATGAACATGATAATGATGCTGAACGCCACCAGGGCGCCAAGAATGAAAAGAAACATGCGCAGAAACGCGGAGTCGTTTTGTGGAGACACGGATATAACTCCCGAATTAGGTGAAATTGCTAAAAATCGGGCGAATTATAGCGACTGAGTGCTATTTTAGGAAAACGCACCCGAAACCAGTGCCCGCCAGGGGCTACTCGACATTCAGGTTGGTGAATTCGCCGATTTCCAGGAGACGCGGCAGATCGTGGATCACCAGGCGGTGCCGTTCCGCAGTGAAAATGCCGTCTTCCCGCAGTTTACGGATGACCCGGTTGGTGTGGACCGGGGTCAACCCGGTCATGTCTCCAAGCATCTCCTGGGTGATCGGAAAAGGCATGATCGAATCATCCGCCCCGAGTTGCTGCCGGTTGTGAAGACGGTAGTACAACTCGGCGATCAGGTAGGCGATGCGCTGTTCTGCGCTCTTGCGCCCCAGGCCCAGCATCGCGCTCTGACAGCTGGCCATGTAGCGCGCCTGGATACGCGTGACATGCGAGGCCAGGCCAGCATGGGTGTCCAACATCCTGTGCAGGTCGTCCTGCTTGAAGCCGCACAAAATCGAATCGGTTATCGCCAGCGCGGAATGATGCAAGCTGGTCTCCCCAGGAGGCATGTAACCGAGGAAGTCCCCGGGAAGCGCGATACGCAGCCCCTGCCGCCCGCCATCTGAATGCGCGCGATACAGCAGCATCCAACCATCGAAAAGCGTGTAGGCCATGTTTGCAGGCGCCCCTTCCTCGTACAGGTGACGACGTGCCGGAAGCGTGTACTGGTCGGTACGGTTGGACTCCGCGTCATTGATGTACTCTTCGGGCACCACCTGGAACAAGGCACGCTCACGTACCGGACAGGAGGCACAGCGCTGTTTGTCGGGACGCGATTCAAGCGATTTGGGCATACTTCGGGCTTCTCTGACTGACCAGCCCACTTGGCATGGTCTGATTTTCTATCGTTATTCTTGCTTTACCGCGCAAGTTAACAGTAAAGCTTAAACCAAAGCGCATAGTTCACGCCCTAAAACCGGATAAACAGTGGGAAAAACCCTAGTCCCCCCGCGTCCGGGATGCGAACCGGGCACAAGACGGTATCCATGCGCGCACTGGTGTAGACTGCGCAGCCAAGCGCGTTTTTCAGTTCCCGGCATGAATGAAAGTCCTCCCCTGAATCAGCTCGAAGTATCCGGTTTGTGTGGCATGCGTGGCGACCGCCTGCTGTTCGAAGGCCTGGATTTCTCCCTGCAAAACGGCCAGCTGTTGCACCTGAAGGGCCATAACGGCAGCGGAAAGACCACCCTGATGCGCATCCTCGCCGGCCTGCTGCATGCGGAAGGCGGCGAGATCGCCTGGAACGGCGCATCGATCAGGAAGGCGCGCCAGGAATTTCACGCCGAATTGCTTTACCTGGGCCACCTCAACGGCCTCAAGGGAGACCTGAGCGCGGTCGAGAACCTGCGTATCGATGCCGCCATCTCCGGCCAGCACCTCAGCGAAGAGCAGGCCTGGCAGGTGCTGACCGACATTGGCCTGCGAGGCCACGAAGACCTTCCCACCAAGTATCTTTCGCAGGGCCAGAAGCGCCGCGTGGCACTTGCGCGACTGTGGTTCAGCCAGGCCGCCCTTTGGGTTCTGGACGAACCATTCAGCGCCCTGGACGTGGCCGCCGTGGAAGAGCTTCAGGCAGTGATTCGCCGCCACCTCGAATCAGGTGGCATGGTGATCGTGACCACTCACCAGGAAGTCGCCCTGACCAGCGGTGAGGTGCGCACCCTGGAGCTGGGACGCAAGCAGGAGGCGAAACATGCTTGAGACCCTGCTGTGGATCGTGCGCCGCGACGTCACCATCGCCATGCGCCGACGCACCGACATCTTCATCACCCTGGTGTTCTTCATCATCGTGGTCAGCCTGTTCCCGCTCGGTATCGGGCCGGAACTGGAGACCTTGCGCCTGATCGCTCCTGGCGTACTGTGGGTTGGCGCCCTGCTCGCCTCGATGCTTGCGCTGGAGCAGATGTTCTCTGCCGATCACCGCGACGGCACCCTGGAACAGATGCTGCTCACACCGCAGCCACTGTCGCTTCTGGTGATCGGCAAGGTGATCGCGCACTGGCTGATCACCGGCCTGCCGTTGGTGATCATGTCGCCGCTGCTGGCCCTGCAGTACGACATGAGCGGCGAGGCCCTGCGGGTCATGATCTATTCGCTGATGCTCGGCACCCCGACCCTGAGCCTGCTCGGTGCCATCGGTGCGGCACTGACACTGGGCCTGCGCTCCGGCGGCGTGCTGGTAGCGCTGTTGGTGCTGCCACTTTACATCCCGGTGCTGATCTTCGGCGCCGGTGCGGTCGAAGCCACCGCATCCGGCCTGGGCGGCCAGGCCCACCTGTCAATGCTCGGCGCCATCCTGCTGCTGGCCTTGCTGGGGACTCCCTTGGCCACCGCTGCAGCGCTACGGGTATCGACTGACTGAATCACAGACCTTGATAATGGTCATAGTGTTTCTGAGGAAAAAGCATTTACGCTGAACTCCACGCTTTTGCGCCGGTCTAGACGATCGGGTAACCTCACTGCCCACCTTTATCGCGCAGGCCGAACGCGCGCCATTTTTAAAAAAAGACCATGCAAAACAGGCTGATCAACTGGTTCAAGTTCTCCTCGCCGGCCACCTTTTACCCCCTAGCCGGCAAAATCGCGCCAATTTCATGGGTCATTGCCATCGCGCTGATCGTTTACGGGCTATACATGAGCTTCTGGGTTGCCCCCGTCGACTACAAGCAGGGCGAGGGCTACCGCATCATCTTCGTGCACGTACCAGCCTCCTGGATGTCGATGTTCATCTACCTGGTAATGGCTTTCTGGAGCGTGCTCGGCCTGACTTTCAACACCCGCGTCTCGGCCATGATGACCCAGGCACTCGCGCCGACCGGCGCCATGTTCGCCTTCATCTCGCTGTGGACGGGTGCTTTCTGGGGCAAACCGATGTGGGGTACCTGGTGGGTCTGGGACGCACGCATCACCTCCGAACTGATCCTGCTTTTCCTGTACCTTGGCTACATGGCCTTGCACGGCGCGATCGACGACCGCCGCCGCGGCGACCGCGCGGGCGCGATCCTGCTGCTGGTCGGTGTCGTGAACATTCCCATCATTTATTTCTCGGTGAAATGGTGGAACACCCTGCACCAGGGCGCCACCATCAAACTGAACGAGGCCAGCAGCATGGACGACACCATGATGACCGCCATGCTGATCATGACGCTCGGTTTCTGGGCATACAGCATCGCCGTGGCGATGGGACGCGTGCGCAACATCATCCTCGAGCGTGAACACAACGCCACCTGGGTCAAGCAGATGATCGGAGACAAGTCATGAGCTGGTTGGACAAACTCGACATGGGCAAGTACGCCCTGTACGTGTGGGGATCGTTCGGCATGACTGCGTTTTGCATGATCCTGGAACCGATTCTGGTGCGTAACTCTGCCAAGAAAATCCGCCAGCGCATCGCGCGCCTGAACAGATTGGAGAACGAGCAATGAAGGCCCGTCAGCAACGCTTTGCACTGATTGTCATCGGTCTGGCCATTCTGGGCCTGGCCGCCTACCTGGTTCTCAACGCACTGGGCGGCAACCTTTCCTATTTCTTCTCGCCCACCGAGGTTGCTGAAGGCAAGGCACCGGAAGACCATGTATTCCGCCTCGGCGGCATGGTGGAAGCCGGCAGCGTCAAGCGCGCTGAGGGTGACCTGACCGTGACTTTCGTGGTCACCGATCACAACAAGACCATGAAGGTTGCCTACACAGGCATCCTGCCCGACCTGTTCGACGAAGGCCAAGGCGTGATCGCCCAAGGCAAGATGGGGCCGGATGGTACCTTCATCGCTGACGAGGTGCTGGCCAAGCACGACGAGAATTACATGCCACCTGAAGTTGCCGCTGCCATGAGCGCCGGTGAGATGGCGAAAATGAAGGGGACCGCCCAATGATCCCCGAGATAGGACAGATCACCCTCGCGCTGGCCCTCGCGCTGGCGCTGGTGCAGGGCATCCTGCCGCTGATCGGCGCACAGTTCGGCATCAACAGCTGGATCGCCATTGCGAAACCGGCGGCCAACCTGCAGACCCTGGCTCTGGCAGCCGCATTCGGCCTGCTGACCTACAGTTTCCTGACCCACGACTTCTCCGTCGCCTACGTGGCGCACAATTCCAACACCAACCTGCCGACCCAGTACCTGGTTTCGGCGGTGTGGGGTGGACACGAAGGTTCGCTGTTGCTGTGGGCACTGGTTCTGGCGGTCTGGTCTACCGCGGTGACCCTCTTCAGCCGCAGCGTGCCGGACGTCATGACCGCACGCGTGCTCGGCGTGATGGGCTTGGTGAGCGTGGGTTTCCTGCTGTTCATGACCCTGACTTCCAACCCTTTCGACCGCCTGATTCCCAATGCTGTTGAAGGCCGCGACCTCAACCCACTGCTGCAGGACCCGGGCCTGATCTTCCACCCCCCGATGTTGTACATGGGCTACGTGGGGTTCGTCGTGCCGTTCGCTTTCGCCATTGCCGCCATGCTTGGTGGCCGCCTGGATGCCGCCTGGGCACGCTGGTCGCGCCCCTGGACCAATGTCGCCTGGCTGTTCCTGACCCTGGGCATTGCGCTCGGCTCCTGGTGGGCCTACTACGAACTCGGCTGGGGCGGCTGGTGGTTCTGGGACCCGGTAGAGAACGCCTCCTTCATGCCCTGGCTGGTTGGCACTGCTTTGATGCACTCGCTGGCCGTCACCGAGAAGCGCGGCGCCTTCAAGGCCTGGACCGTGCTGCTGGCGATCTTCGCCTTCTCGCTGTCGCTGCTCGGCACCTTCCTGGTGCGCTCGGGCGTGCTGACCTCGGTACATGCCTTCGCCTCCGACCCGGAACGTGGCGTGTTCATCCTTGCCTTCCTGGTCGCGGTGGTCGGTTCCTCGCTGTTGCTGTACGCGATCCGCGCCAACGACATCAAGAGCAGCGTACGTTTTGAATTGCTCTCGCGGGAAACCGGCCTGTTGCTTAACAACGTGATCCTGCTGGTTTCCTGCGTGACCATCCTGCTCGGCACGCTGTACCCCCTGCTCAGCGACGCACTGGAACTGGGCAAGGTATCGGTCGGCCGTCAGTACTTCGACCCGGTATTCATGGTGCTGATGCTGCCGCTGCTGGCACTGCTCGGCATCGGCCCGTTGGCCCGCTGGAAACGCGACAGCAGCGAGCGCCTGTGGGGGCTGTTGCGCCTGCCGCTGATCGGCGCACTCGTGCTGGCTGCTGCCTGGGTCCTGCTGGGCACCCCGAAGTTCGTGCCGATGGCCATGGTTGGCATGTCACTGGCGCTGTGGGTGACCCTGTCTTCCGTTACAGCACTGCGTGAACGCCTGGCGCCGCACTACAACTGGCGGCATGTGCCGCGCGGCTTCTGGGGCATGCTGCTCGGTCATATCGGCCTGGCGGTGTTCGTGATCGGCGCGACCCTGACCTCCATCTACTCGACTGAAAAGGACATCCGCCTGGAACCGGGACAGACCTACGAGATGGGTGGGTACAGCTTCCTGTTCAAGGGCGTCGAAACCACCCAGGGCCCGAACTACACCGCCTTTAAAGGCAGCCTTGTGGCCACCCAGGATGGCGAATTCGTCGCTGACCTGTTCCCGGAGAAACGCACCTACCTGGTACAGAAGATGCCGATGACCGAAGCGGCCATCGACGAAGGCCTGTTCCGCGACCTGTTCGTGGCCCTTGGTGAAGACCTCGGCAAGGGCGCCTGGAGCCTGCGCCTCTATCATAAGCCCTATATCGCCTGGCTGTGGTTGGGCTCGGTTCTGATGGCCTTTGGCGCCCTGCTTGCCGCCACCGACCGACGCTACCGCGTGCTGGCCAAGCGCAGCGCAGCGGCCGACGACAACACCGCGAAGGCCAGCGCATGAACAAGGCCGTTATCCCACTGGTCGTTTTTCTCGGCCTGGCGGGCATGTTCCTGTACATGCTGGGCAAGATGAATGAAGGCGAGTACAACCCTCGCGATATCCCGACCGAGTTTGTCGGCAAGCTTGCGCCCAACTTCTCGCTACCCGACCTGTACAACCCCGAGCAACTGGTCAGCCCGGCCAACTACAGGGGCCAGGTATTCCTGATCAATATCTGGGGCACCTGGTGCCCGGAATGCTGGCGTGAGCACGATTACCTGATGGCCCTGAAACGCCGTGGCGTGACCATCGTCGGCATCAACTGGCGCGACGAGGCCGAAGAGGCCAAGGGCATGCTGGCACGCGCAGGCAACCCGTTCCACGCCATCGCCTTCGACCCGGACAGCAACGCCGTGATCGATTACGGTGTTTACGGCGCCCCGGAAACCTTCCTGATCGACGCCGAAGGCATCATCCGCGTCAAGCACAAGGGCGGCATGAACGAGCAGGTGTTCCAGGAAAAATTCGTTCCGCACTTTGCAGGTAGTGGTTCATGAGAAATCTGATTTTCTTCCTGTCCCTATTGTTGGGCAGTAACGTCTTTGCTTCCAAGATCGAGGTCTACAAGTTTGAAGACCCGGAAAAGGAAGCCGACTACAAGGAACTGGTCGAGGAACTGCGCTGCCTGGTGTGCCAAAACCAGAACATCGCCGATTCCAATGCCGAACTGGCCCAGGACATGCGGCGCAAGACCTACGACCTGCTGCAGTCCGGCAAGAACAAGCAGGAAGTCGCCGACTACATGGCCGAGCGCTATGGCGATTTCGTGCTGTACAAGCCGCGCTTCAAGGCATCCACCGCCGTGCTGTGGATTGGCCCGTTCGTCATGTTCTTTATTGCCATCTGGCTGATGCTGCGCACCATCCGCGCACGCCGCGCCGAAAATGAAACCGCCACCCTCAGCGAAGACCAGCTCAAAGAAGCCTCCAAGCTGCTGGATAACGACAAAGCATCCTCATGAATACCTTTCTCCTGATCAGCGCGGCTATCGTTGCCGTCGCCATCCTGCTGCTCGCCCCTGCCCTGCTGCGCAGCAAACACAAAGCCGCCGAAGACACGCGCGAGGACAACATTCGCATCGCACGCGAACGACTCGCGGAACTGGAAAAGGAAAAGACCAAGGGCGATCTTTCCGACGAGGAATTCATGCAGGCCAAACAGGACCTGGAAATTGCGCTGGCCCAGGACCTGAGTACCGCCAGCTCCAGCACCGAGCACAGTGACAGCAAGGGTACCGCGCGCCTGACCCTGGTGATCGTTGCCGTCGCTATCCCGGTTATCGTCACCCTGATATATCAGCAGATCGGCTCGCCACAACACATGTTCGTGGCAGGCCCGGGCCAACCCTCTGCTCCTCAAACACATCAGAAACAGGCCTCAATTGACGTCTTGGTGGATGAACTGAAGCGCCGACTGGAAGCGGAGCCGAACAACCCGCAGGGTTGGTTCCTGCTGGGCCGCACCTATATGCAGATGCAGCGCTACACGGAAGCGGTACAGGCCTACCAACGCCTCAACGAGGTCCTGCCTGACGATCCGACGGCGATGATGTCGCTGGCCGACGCGCTGTCCATGGCAAATGGGGGCCCGGTACCGGAGCAAGCGGTAGAGTTGCTCGACAAGGTGCTGACCATCGAACCAAACGCGGTTGCCGCACTGTGGCTCGCCGGCAACGCCGCAGAACAGCGTGGGCAGGACCAAAAGACACTGGATTACTGGGCCCGAGCGTTCCCCCTGCTTGCCGATGAACCGGCCATGCAGCAGGAACTGCGCGGCCTGATTGCCAAAATCGAACAGCGCAGCGGCCTCACGGCGGAACTGCCCGCGCCGCTCCCCAACATCATGGATTCGGTAGCCGCTGCGCCGGCAATGCCATCAGGCAACACCGACATTACGGGTGAAGGCCTGCAGGTCGAGGTCGCACTGGACGCGGAACTGATGGATTTCACTTCGCCGGATGACTCGGTGTTCATCTACGCCAAGGCGGCAGCGGGCCCACCGATGCCGCTGGCGGTGGCACGCATGCGCGTGGCTGACCTGCCGCTCAAAGTCGCGCTCAACGACAGCATGGCGATGACGCCACAAATGAAACTGTCCAGCTTCGAACGCGTGCTGGTAGGTGCACGTGTATCCAAGTCCGGCCAGGCGATGCCGCAATCCGGCGATTTGCAAAGCACCGAGGTGGAAACTGCCAGCAACAGCAGCGATAACATCCAGCTGCTGATCAATTCGCGGCGCCCCTGATAGCGGGTGGCGGCCCTCAGCGGGCCGCGCGCCGAATCATTCCATGTAAGCCAACATCTCTTCCCCGGGGTGGGGCAGCCCGGCAATCTGCCACATGTTGCGGCAACTCCCGAATTGATTCTTCACCACGAACTTCCTGGCACCAAGTTCGCGGCACAGGTCCCGCATTGAAGGCACCACCCCCAGGCTGAAGTAACGTCCCCGTACGAGGTCGATAACCTGCCAGTGCAGTTCGCTCAAATGGCCAACCCCTGCCAGCGTCGCGATCTGCTGAGCCACTTCCGATGACCACTGGGTCTGGTCCATCAGAAAACCGTCTTCATCCACCGTCAGGTTCATGCTCCTGAAGGTCTGGGGATTGATTGTCTGCGTAATGTACATAGTCGATCTCCATGATCCGGATCGACGCCCGTAAAACACCGACAGGTGCCGAACTTGAACCTACATTACTGATGCTAGGCCAGATTTCCGCGAACGCCAGAAAGCTTACCAGCACAGTGTCTAAGGGAATCGTGCAGGCCGGAAGCTTGACGCCGGTCATGGCCCCACCCAGCGTTGCCACTGCATGCTGCGCCAATGATGAGCATCCAACCCACCACGCCGGGGAATCCCAGCCTTTCCGCCACACTGGCTCTGGGATTCCGGCCCTTTTTCACGCTTGCTGCAGTTGCCGGCGTAACGTTGATCGCAACCTGGCTTGCCATGCTGGCCGGGCTTCAACTGGTACCAGCACGTCTCTCATCGCATGCCTGGCATGCGCACGAAATGCTGTTCGGCTACACGAGCGCGGTGATCGCCGGGTTCCTGCTGACAGCCGTGCGCAACTGGAACGGTATCCATACCTGGAGCGGCTATCGCCTGGGTCTGCTGGCCGGAGTATGGCTGCTGGGTCGGTTGCTGCCCTGGATCGATGGCCTCCCCATGCTTGCCTGGTCGATAGTCGACATCGCGTTTCTACCATTGCTCGGATACAGCCTTGCCCGCCCCCTGTGGCTTGGCAAGAACCACGTCAACCGGGTCTTCCTGTTGCTGCTGGGCCTGATGGCCCTGGCAAATTTGCTTTCTCACCTCCAGCAACAGGGATTACTGGGCGAGTTTGGTCGCGCTTCGCACCTGATGCTACTTCTCGTGCTGATGCTGGTCTTACTGGTGGCAGGCAGGGTCCTGCCTTTTTTCACCCGCAACGTCATAGCGGGTTTCCAGCCGGTCACGCGCCGGTGGGTCGAGGTCTTGGGCTTCCTGCTGCTTGCAGCGCTGATCGCGGTGGAACTGTTTAGGCAGACCCATACCCCGGTGGCAGCCGCACTCTGGCTTGCCGTTACCGCTGCCCAGCTTTTCAGGTTCAACGGCTGGTTCGATCGGCGCGTGTTGCGCCTGCCCGTGTTGTGGGTTCTACATGCCGGTTACGCCTGGCTGATCATTGGGAGCGCCCTGAACGGCCTATCGTCGATCGGCGGATTTCCCGCATCGCCAGCGACGCATGCCCTGGCGGTGGGAGCCATCGGGGTATTCACCCTGGGCATGATGGCACGCGTATCGCGTGGCCACAGTGGCCGCCCGCTCAACGTGTCACGCATCACCGCCGGTGCTTTCCTTCTCCTCAACCTGGCCGCAGTCGTGCGGGTATTTGGACCGGCGATCCTGCCTCAGCATCTCTCACTCTGGCTGCAGCTATCCGGTGCTGGCTGGTGCCTGGCATTCGCGCTATTTGCCTGGCACTACATTCCCATGCTGATCCGACCCCGGACCGACGGTAAACCCGGATGACCTTCGCGTCCCAAACAGCTTGGGAACAACCCTAAGACAAAACGACGAAAAGCTTGCGGCTTGACCCGGGTCAACAAGCCACCGGCGATTCTTGATCGCAATCAAGTTTATTTGCAGACCACAGGCCTAGCCTTGCTACCCCGCACTCATAAACATCAAGGTCGTGGCAGGCGCAATGACATCCGTCAATACGGCAAGAAGAGCTTTCCTCAGGGGCGACATTCACGCCAAGCACTTCCACGTCCGTATGCCCTGGATAGTCGAGGGCTTCACAGATATTTGCGACCGTTGTGGTGATTGCATCGACGCTTGCGAAGAGCAGATTCTTATTAAGGGAGACGGCGGCTATCCCAGCGTCAATTTCCAATTGGGCGGATGCACGTTCTGTGGCAACTGTGTAAAGGCCTGCCAAAAAAACGCTCTAAGAAACACTGACGAACCTGCCTGGAACCTGTACGCAGCCATTGGAGAGCAGTGTCTCGATTCAAGGGGCATTACCTGCCGTGCGTGTGGTGATGCCTGCGATCAACGCGCAATCCGCTTCCAGCTTCAAGTGGGTGGAATCGCCACCCCGACACTCGATCAAAACCTTTGTAACGGCTGTGGCAGCTGTATCGCCGTGTGCCCCATTCACATTATCCAGATACAGGAGGCCGCATGAGCGAATACCACATATGTGGTGTGTTGCTGATGTCGCGACCTGAGCACTCAGCTCTGGTCGAACAAACACTGAGCGACATGCCCGGTGTCGAACTACACGCCAATGACGGCGGACGCATGGTGGTGACGGTAGAAGGCGATGCCTATCGCGGCTGTGCCGACACGATTACCGAGATCAGCCAACTGAAAGGCGTTGCCTCATCGTCCCTCGTCTACCACCAATTAGAAAACGAAACCCCGCCGGAGGAGACCCAGCCATGAAACAGACCCGACGCGACTTCATCAAGACCAATGCCGTTGCCGCCACTGCTGCTGCCGCCGGCATCACTATCCCCGGCATCTCCGTAGCCAGCGATGACAAGGACATCCGCTGGGACAAGGCCCCCTGCCGCTTCTGCGGCACCGGCTGCTCGGTACTGGTTGGCACCAAGGACGGCCGCGTGGTTGCCACCCAGGGCGACCCTGAGGCTCCGGTCAACAAGGGCCTGAACTGCATCAAGGGCTATTTCCTGTCCAAGATCATGTACGGCAAGGACCGCCTCACCACCCCGCTGCTGCGCAAGAAAAACGGCAAGTTCGACAAGGAAGGCGATTTTGAGCCGGTCTCCTGGGATGAGGCCTTCGACGTCATGGAAGAAAAGTGGAAAGCCGCCATCAAGCAAAGCATGCAAGAGAACAAGGGCAAGCCCGCTGACCAGATTACTTCGCGTGTCGGCATGTTCGGCTCCGGTCAATGGACCGTATGGGAAGGCTACGCAGCTTCCAAGCTGTATAAAGCTGGCTTCCGCTCCAACAACATCGACCCCAATGCACGTCACTGTATGGCATCTGCAGTGGGCGCCTTCATCCGCGCCTTTGGCTCGGACGAGCCGATGGGCTGCTATGACGACCTCGAACACGCCGATGCGTTCGTTTTGTGGGGCTCGAACATGGCCGAGATGCACCCGATCCTGTGGTCGCGTCTGACAGATACTCGCCTGACCAAGCCAGGCACCGAGGTACACGTGCTCTCCACCTTCGAGCATCGCAGCTTCGAACTGGCTGACCACGGCGTCATCTTCAAACCGCAGACAGACCTGGCGATCCTCAACTACATCGCCAACCACATCGTGCAGCAGGATGCGGTGAACTGGGACTTCGTGAACAAGCATGTCAACTTCACCAAGACTCCGACCGACATCGGCTATGGCCTGCGTCCGGATGACCCACGCCAGAAGGCCGCGAAGAACGCCAACAAGGGCAAGCTGAGCAAGATCGACTTCGAGCAGTACAAGAAAGAACTCGCTCCCTACACCGCCGAGCATGTCTCCAAGCTGTCCGGTGTGTCGGTGGAAAGCCTGGAACGCCTGGCCAAGCTATATGCCGACCCGAGCAAAAAGGTCGTGTCCTACTGGACCATGGGCTTCAACCAGCATACCCGTGGTGTATGGGTAAACGGCCTGATGTACAACGTGCACCTGCTGACCGGCAAGATCTCCGAGCCGGGCAATGGTCCTTTCTCGTTGACAGGTCAACCTTCAGCCTGCGGCACCGCGCGCGAAGTCGGCACCTTCGCTCACCGCCTGCCGGCCGACCTGGTGGTCTTCAAAAAGCCGCACCGTGACTTCTCCGAGAAAGTTTGGAACCTGCCGGAAGGTACCCTGCCGGGCAAGAAGGGTTACCACGCAGTGCTACAAAGCCGCATGCTCAAGGACGGCAAGCTGAATTGTTACTGGGTAACCACCAACAACAACATGCAGGCCGGGCCAAACGTCAATGACGAAATGTACCCGGGGTGGCGTAACCCGAAGAACTTCGTGGTGGTCTCCGACCCCTACCCGACCGTGTCCGCCACCGCCGCTGACCTGATCCTGCCAACCGCGATGTGGGCAGAAAAGGAAGGCGCCTACGGTAACGCCGAGCGTCGCACCCAGTTCTGGCGTCAGCAAACCGATGCGCCGGGTGAGTCCAAGTCCGACCTATGGCAATTCGTCGAGTTCTCCAAGCGCTTCAAGACCGAGGACGTCTGGCCGGAGGAACTGCTGGCGAAGAAACCCGAGTATCGAGGCAAGACCCTGTTCGACGTGCTTTACGCCAACGGTGCTGTGAACAAGTACCCGAAACAGCAAATCACCGACGATCGCGGTAACACTTACGCGAACGACGAGATGGACCACTTCGGTTTCTACCTGCAGAAAGGCCTTTACGAGGAGTATCGCCGCTTCGGCGTCGAAGGGCCCAAGAAAGGCCATGACCTGGCCGAATTCGACAACTACCACAAGGCGCGCGGACTTCGCTGGCCGGTGGTCGACGGCAAGGAGACCCTGTGGCGCTACCGCGAAGGTTATGATCCGTTCGTCGCCAAGGGCAGCGGCGTACAGTTCTACGGCAAGCCCGATGGACGCGCCAACATCATCTCTGCACCTTACGAGCCGCCGCACGAGTCGCCGGATGCCGAATACGATATGTGGATGAGCACCGGGCGCGTACTGGAGCACTGGCATTCTGGCTCGATGACCCGACGCGTACCGGAACTGTACCGTGCGGCACCGGATGCCCTGGTCTACATGAACCCGGCCGATGCCAAGAAACGCGGCCTCAAGCGTGGATCCGCGGCCAAAATCGTCAGCCGTCGAGGCGAAGTGATCTGTCGCGTGGAGACCAAGGGCCGTAACAAGATGCCTGAAGGCATGGTGTTCGTACCTTTCTTCGATGCAAGCCGCCTGGTCAACAAGCTGATACTGGATGCGACCGACCCGCTATCGAAAGAGACGGACTTCAAAAAGACGGCCGTTAAGATCCTGCCGGCCTGATAGTGCTTACGAGGTGCGGTCACCAGTACCGCATCTCGATGCGCCAACGAAACCATGGATTCCAAAGGGCCAATAGATCCGGCACGCCGCCGCTTTCTCAGCAACACGCTGAGAACGGCTGCTGGCGTCGGCCTGGTGGCAATGACGCTCGGCGTATACCAGCGCCAGGCGCGCGCCCTGCCTGCAAGTGCCATTCGTCCACCGGGTGCCGGTGATGAACAGGTCTTTCAAGGCGCATGTATACGCTGCGGCCTCTGTGTGCGCGATTGCCCGTACAACACGCTGAAGCTTGCGCAACTCGGTGATGCAGTCGCCTTGGGCACACCCTATTTCACTGCACGCGATGTACCGTGCGAGATGTGTGACGACATCCCCTGCGTCAAGGCTTGTCCAACCGGCGCGCTCGATCACTCACTCACCGACATCAACGATTCACGTATGGGCCTTGCCGTACTGGTCGACCAGGAAGCGTGCATTGCTTTCCAGGGTCTGCGTTGCGAGGTCTGCTTCAACGTATGCCCGATCCGTAACAAGGCCATCACCCTCGATTACACGCATAACAAGCGCAGCGGCAAACATGCATACTTTATTCCGGTGGTGCATTCAGATGCCTGTACCGGCTGCGGCAAATGCGAAGAGGCCTGCATTCTGGAAGAGGCAGCTATTAAGGTCTTCCCGATTGCGCTGGCCAAAGGGCTGCTCGGCAGACATTACCGCCTCGGCTGGCAGCAACAGGCCGAAGCCGGTGCGCCGCTGGTCAGCCCGGACGCACCACACCAGTACAACCTGCCCGAAGGCATGCGCTACGAACACGGTGGCGAAGGCCTGATCCGGGAACAGGCAGACACCCCCTACTCCAGTAATCCACTGGATACGCTCAACCGTAAGGGGGGGCTATGAAGGACGGCTTCACCAACCCCGGAGGCGAAGCCATTGCCGAGTTCGGCTGGTGGCATGCACACCGCTTTCTGGTCCTGCGCCGCATCACTCAGCTTGGCATCCTGACACTGTTTCTTGCCGGCCCCTGGTTCGGCTGGTGGATTGTCAAAGGTAACCTGGCCTCCAGCCTGACGCTTGGCGTCCTGCCGCTGAGCGACCCGCTGGTCATGCTGCAAGTGTTGGCTACAGGGCACTGGCCGGAGACTGCCGCACTCATTGGTGCGGTGGTCGTGCTCGGTTTTTACCTACTGGCTGGGGGCCGGGTGTATTGCAGTTGGGTCTGCCCGATCAACATGGTGACCGACCTGGCCGAGTGGCTGCGTCGCAGGCTGCACCTCAAGGGCAGCGCCAACATCTCCTCGCGCACACGGTACTGGCTGCTCGCCGCTATCCTGCTGGTTGCTGCGGTCAGCGGCAGCGTTGCCTGGGAGCTGGTCAACCCGGTTTCCATGGTCTATCGCGGCCTGGTTTTCGGGATGGGCATGGCCTGGGGCATTGTGCTGGCGGTGTTCCTGCTCGACCTGCTGATCGCACGCCGTGCATGGTGCGGACGCCTGTGCCCGGTAGGGGCCTTCTACGGCCTGCTCGGCGAAGCAAGCGTGCTACGAGTTTCCGCGGTGCGTCGCGAACAGTGTGACGACTGCATGGATTGCTATGCCGTGTGTCCTGAACACCAGGTTATTCGCCCTGCCCTCAAAGGCAACGATCACGCGCTTGAAAGCCCTGTGATCACCTCAGGAAATTGCACCAATTGCGGACGCTGCATCGATGTATGCGCCCGTAACGTCTTCGAGTTTACCCATCGTTTCAATTCCCGCCTGGACGTACCCGGCGCTAACCCCAAAAGAGAGGTGTCGTCATGAAACCGTTCTTCTTCATCGCATTTGTCATTTTTTGTCTGCTGGGCGTCACGGGCCAAGTATCGGCAGAACTCAACTCACTGCGCACCGAGGCCGTGCCAACCACCGCGAGTGCCCCCAAAATGATGAAATTCATCAAGGACAAGGAAAACGTTGATCGCACTTTCAAGGAACAGCCGCCAGTCGTACCGCACGAGACCGAAAAATACGCGGTCAATCTGAAAGAAAACAAGTGCCTGGAGTGCCACATCAAGCAACCGGGAAAAGACAAAGCCAAATCGGTCGAAATCGGCGAGTCACACTATGTTGACCGTAGCGGCAAGAAGCACGACAAATTGGTCGGTGGACGCTACTTCTGCAACCAGTGTCACGTACCGCAAGTGGATGCACCACCACTGATTGGTACCGACTTCCAGGCTGCGAAATAAACACGGGAGCGTTATCGGCGCCAAACGGTTCAGGAAAAATGACACCGTTGTGGCATCGACAAAAAACATGATTAATATCAAGGTTATTGTGTCGCGGCTTGCGCACCATCGCCTATACGAAAAAATAAAGCAAGAGTGTCGGACCAGCGCAGCGTACCCGAGGTACCGGTCACCGTAAAATTGTCTCGCCCAACAGCGAAACATCTTTTTCCACCAGCAGCATCGGTTTTTTAAGGTCGTCATGAATGGATGAGCGATTACTCGCTCATTACGGGCGCGTTTGCGAATCTCACTTGGAGGAGTCGACAATGAAGAAATGGCTATTACTGGGGCTGGGAACAGTCCTCATGACAATACAGGGCTTTGCCATGGCCGCGGTCAAAGCACCTCCTGCGGAAATGTCTGCAGAGACAAAAGAGTGTGTGAAGTGCCACAAGAAGAACAATCCCGGCATCGTCCAGCAGTGGGGTTCGAGCGCACACTACGGCGCCAACGTGGGCTGCTACGAGTGCCATGCAGCCGATCCGAAAGATCCGGATGCCTATATCCACGATGGCAAGAAAGTCAAAAAGCACATCTCGATTATCGTTTCTCCCAGAGACTGCGCGAACTGTCACGAGAAGACCGCGAAAGAGATGGAAGAATCCCACCACGCAAAAGGTGGACGCATCATCGGCTCGCTGGACAATCTTCTGGCAGAAGTGGTCGAGGGCAACAACTCCCTGAAAACCCCAGCCTTCCCCGATGGTGTCTCCCCGGCGGCGGTCAGCGGTTGCTGGCAGTGCCACGGCTCCCAGGTAAAAGTCATCGGCGACGGCCAACTCGACCCGGCAACCTGGCCTAACACCGGTATCGGCCGCATCAACCCGGATGGCTCGGAGGGTGCCTGCTCGGCCTGTCACTCGCGTCACAAGTTCTCCATCGCCCAGGCGCGTAACCCGGAAAACTGCGGCAAGTGCCACATGGGTCCAGACCATCCGCAGATCGAGATCTACGAGGAGTCCAAGCACGGTATCGCCTTCCACGCCAACAAGGACGAGATGAACCTGGATTCTCCGAAGTGGGTCGTGGGTGAGGACTACACCGCGGCACCGACCTGTGCCACCTGCCACATGAGTGCGACCAAAAAGCAACCTGTCACTCATGATGTCGGTGCACGTATCTCCTGGAACAACCGTCCGCCGGTCTCTATCCGTCCGGAAGTCTCCGACCAGAAGTATGGCCTGAAGAGCGCTTCGAGAAAGTGGGAAGAGCGTCGTGACAACATGAAAGATGTCTGCGAGGCATGCCACAGTGAGAACTGGGTAGAGAACTTCTACATCCAGTACGACGCACTGATCCACCTGTACAACGAGAAGTACGCCAAGCCTGGTCTGAAACTGATGAAAGCAGCCAAGCCGCTACTCAAACCGTCCAAGTTCTCCAACAAAATCGATTGGACCTGGTTCGAGCTTTGGCACCATGAAGGTCGCCGTGCACGTCACGCCGCTGCCATGATGGGGCCGGACTACACCCACTGGCATGGCACCTATGACCTGGCCAAGCACTGGTACGCCAAGTTCGTGCCGCAGCTGGAAGAGCTGATTGCGAAAGGCAAGAAAGCGGGTGGTGAGAAGGCAAAAGCTGCAGAGAACCTGCAGAAAGAGCTGGACGCCATGCTGAACTCGGATGACCACAAGTGGTATCTGAACAAGCTGAGTGAAGCGCAGAAGAAAATGCGTAAAGCAGCAGTAGCCCGCTTCAAGGACCAGATGGAAGGCAAGACTGGTACCAGCAAGTAAGCGCTAACCACGCTGATACAGCGTAAGCAGGCCCCCGAGATCCGGGTGATCCCGGGGGCTTTTTATTTCCTGTCCATGACCAAACAGCTCCATGTGCAGGAAAGTTCGTTTCAAGCCTTATCCGAGGTAATAAAACATGAAGTCGATCTCGATAACGATCACGTATCTCATTTTTTTCGTTCTGGTGACCACCACATCCACGGCGACAGCCTCCAGCGACGACAATTCCGAGGCTGCCGGAATCACGAAGGCCATGGAACTTTACGTTCAGGCCACCCCCATGGATGTGAATGCCCCCCAGAGAATGGAGTTATTGAACCGCGCCGAGTCCATTCTGACGGATGTCATTGAAAAGTATCCCGAATCCCTGGACGCGCACCGCAAGCTGATGGGCGTCTACCTGCAGAAGCGCGACTACCGCAAAGCGGTCGAGACCATGCAAAGTGCCATCGTCCTTTCACCCGAGGATCCGAAGCTGTTTATTGCGCTGGCCATCCTGTACGACCACCAGGGCGCCTATGAGTATGCCGTTCCCGTCCTGGACCAGGCGTTAGAGCTTGCCCCAAACAATCAAATGGCGCTGGACTACAAAACCTCTATCCAGCAAAAGATCGAAATGCAAAAGCTGGCGATGGAGTCCACCACTGCGCCACACGAAATGATCGAACCGCATTCCAAGTAAGCACCGACTTTCGGTAACATCTTTCAATGCCGGAGGTGTCATGCCTCCGGCATTGTTGTTAAAAGAACAAGGGGAATCATATTGTTTAAGCGTTCATGCGGCGGCACCCTGGCTGCTTTGTCCGTATTAATGGTCTTCTCTTACCAAGCACAAGCGGATGACGCCTCTCTTGAACAGCGAGTCGCCGAACTGGAAAGCCGTGTACAGCAGTTGGAGCAAATGCTGGATGAAAAATTTGCCGACGATCGCTGGCAAGATGGAATCCTCTGGAGCCGAATCAGGCCGGGGATGACCGAAACGGAAGTGCGCAAGCTACTTGGCAAGCCTGCCAGGGTGGAAGAAGCGATCTTTACGACCTGGTATTACCATAAGACATCCAAACTTCATTCCCACGTATGGTTCGATGAAGGCAAGGTCTTGGGATGGGAAGGACTGGAACAAAAGCACAGGCCCCCAAGAAGACTGAAACCATGAATTGCAATGGGGTCAGAGCTATTGACCTTGCTGACAAGCCGGCCAGCGTGAATGAAGCGATCTTTACGGCCCGGTATCAAGAGAACACGTCCAGCAATCATTCTCATGCACAGGAAGTCCATTGCCGGTCTACCTGGCATGGAGGTTGTTGTTCCCGACTTATTGAAGGATTGCCATGAAAGCCAAGCTTCGATACATGAGCGCACTCGGACTCACCATCCTGTTTACTGATTCCCTGGCAGCGACGCCGGTGGAAACCTGCAAGCACCTGTTCGACGAAGCGCAGTATGAAGAGGCACTGACGCCCTGCCTCGAAGCAGGCGAATCAGGACACCTGGATTCGCAATCGATACTTGGCGAACTGTACGAACGGCAAGGCAACGCCAAGGAAACCTTCTACTGGTGGAACCGTGCAGCGAACGCAGGCTACATCCCGGCCAGAAACCAGTTGGCCATGAAATTCTATTACGGCGGCTCCATCTTCGGCCCGGAGGAAGGCTGGAAACAGGATTATCGAAAAGCCTACGAGCTCTGGCTGGAGGATGCACAAAAAGGTCATGCGCCCGCGCAGTTCATGGTGGCGGAAATGCACCACCAGGGACAGGGAGTCAGCCGGGACCATACAGCGGCCTGGGCCTGGTTCAGCCTAGCGTTGGAAAAGGGCTATATGCTGGCCGGGGATTCCTTGCAGGAACTCAGCAAAAAGATGTCGCCAGAACAGCGAATGGAAGCACAAGGCAAATTGGCCAACTACAAAAGAGACATCGAACAAAAACGAGCCCAGTAACTGGTTTTAAGTGTGGCAATACAAGCCAGGCCTAGCCTGGCACCCCACTTGAAAGATCTCGCAGGCAGGAAGTTCAGCAGGCAGAGCATTCGCGCAGGCGATGTGGATCAAGCACTTCGATACGCCTGCCCTGGATCCGAATGATCTCTTCCTTCTCCAGGCCATGCACGATACGTGAGAAGGTCTCTGGGGTGAGATTCAATGTAGAGGCGACTACAGCCTTGGTTGCCGCCAATTCGATGACCGCACTTTCCCGAGATTCCAGTTCATTGAGCAGGTAGCCAACCACCCGCTCACGCGATGACAGCACACATACCGCCTCCATGCTGGCGATCATTGCATGCATTCGTCGGCTGAGCCCGGACAGCAGACGCAATGCCATCTGCTCATGGTGTTGCATGGCCTCAAGCAACCCTTCACGCTGAACGAACAACAAATGACTTGGCGCCATCGTCTCGGCAAACACCGGGTAAGGCTTGTTGATGAACATCACCGCCTCGCCAAAGGTCATTCCCGGCGCCATCACCTCGACGACCTTTTCGCTTCCACGCTCCGAAACGAAGAATAATTTCACCTTGCCATCGAACACGTAGTAGAAGCCGTCAGCCTCGTCCCCTTTGCGGAAGACGGTTTCACCACGCTCGAAACTGAGCATGCGGCAGTGCCCGGCGAGGCGGGTCAGGCACTCTGCTTCAAGGCCGCTGAACAGCGGCATACCGGAAAGTACACGGTCTAGGGCTTTAGACTCAAGATTCATCAGCAGTATGTAATCATTCTTCTCTTGGGTAACAGCGTAGCTTAACCAAGGCGGATAGTGAGTTATTGATCTGGTTCAGATTCAGCCGAAAAAGACCCAGGGTTTCCATCAGTTTCTCGACCACGAGACATGACTCCGACCATGAGTGCCGGCATTGCCCGCCACTATAAAGCTTTCGCTTCGGGTAAACTTGGAACTGTCGGTAAGTGACCGCCAACGCCTGCTATGGCGCCAAGGGGCCCCCAGGAAGTACCCAGATTCATGCCCAAACAATTCGACAAGCTACTGCACCGGCTCCTTGCCGGCACAAATAAAGTTGGAAAACTCGTCGCAAGCGACACCAAAGGCTTCGTAGAAACGCTCAATATTCATGATGCCACTGGCTGGGCCGCAAGCAGCGCCGGTGCAGAACTGAAGCTGTCCGCACGCTTGCATAACATCACGTACCCTCTCGATGTGACGTGGCATGAACGTGCCGATGTTGCCGAGCAACTTGGGCAACGCGGTATCCGCCCCGGTTTTTTTGCCACCTTCCCTTTTGAGTTACGCCAAGCACTGAGCAGTGAACTCGAAGCTATCGACAAACTACAGCTGTATTGCAATGGCAAGAAACTCTCCCCTTCGAGCGCGATATCAATCAGGCGGCCAACAAGCGTGCGCGCCAAAAGCCGAAGTGTTTTGCCACAGCCGGCAGATTTCTCTACCGGAGACTTGGTGGGCTACGTCGAACAGATTGAGGGCTTCACAATTCACCTCAAGATCGAATCTGGCGGCTATGACAGCCCACATCCTTACATTGTTTGTGGCGGGGAACGGTTAGATTGCAGCAGCGCTTTCGTACCCAAGAAAGACAGCGACAATCAAGCCGGCACCCTGGAGATCGAGTTACCAGGCTATCTATGGGAACACGCTGAAGAAGATGGGAAAGTGCGCCTGCGAATTCAGCTCGGTGAATACCTCATCCCACAGGAGCCGTTGCTGCTCGAGCGCACGCACGCCGTTGGCTGGCTCAATGACATAGTGTTCGGATTCTTCGGCGAGGAGCAGTACTGGACGCTGCTCGGTCTCGAGCACCTACACTTTCTAGGCGACGAAGGCGCCCTGCTGGATGCGCAAGGAAAGGCATTCTTTGCCGACCAGGCTGCCCGATTTGGCCTGGATGAGTATCTGGAAGACAAGCTATCTCAAACTCCGTCTGAGGAGGCCAGGGAGAAATCTTCCCGCAATACCTTGAGCCTGTGGCAGGCCCTGCGGGATTTCAACGCCAAGCTGCCGGACTACAAGGAAAGCGAAAGCCACTTGCTTGAACTCACACTTGAGCGTTTTCGCCAGGAGCCGGAACAGCAACGCTGGCTGATCTACAGTCTGACACCATTCTTCTGTCGCATCAGACAGTTCCCCGCAATGCAAAACCGACTCTCGCCTTTGCAGGTCGAAGAACTGGCTTCTGCCAAAGACGACTGGCGTTGCACGCTGGCTTTGCCATTCCTGGTTGCCTCGGGTGACCTGGAGCGTGCAGCAGAAGTCCTGTACCGACTGCCCGATACGGAGAAATTCTGGCTCAATACAGAATGTATCGTCGATGCCACCAAGCTGGCGATAGCCATGACACCGAAAAACTCAGGCATCGCGTCCCTAGAAAACTACGCCTACGCACTGATTCACTTGCTGGATAGTATGACAGCCGACTACTGGTCTCGTCTGCACGACGAACTGCTGCTGGAATCACTGGCCTGCTGGTTCGACAGTATCGACCAGCACAGCACCTGGCTCAGGGAGGACCTGTGCAAAGCAGTGATACGCATATACGGCTTGAACCCACTTACTTGGCCAAGACTGCAGCCCCCCATGCACTCGCACACACAGCTGCTTTCCCCCTTACATATGGCCAAGCGTCGATTCGATATCCTGCAAAACGTGCTGGAGAATCGATCCTTGTGGCCGTCGCAGGCCCAATCCGCTTTCGACGCACTGACCTACTTCCGTCAACATGGCAACAAAGATGCAGATGCAGCAACGCGCGAATTGAGCTGCAACATGCTGTCCCAAGCAAATGCTCACGTCGAGGACGGCGATCCGTTGGCGATGCTTTCCGCACCGGACTTTCTGCGCCTTGCCGCCTACCCGGCAACAGGCATAGCCACATCGCTACCAGAGCATCAGCAGTTTGTGTTACTGCAAATGCAGATGACGGGTATTACAGAGTACTCTGCCTATTACCCACTGCAGCAGGAAGCGCGTCACGCCCTCCGTGCCTTACAACGATTGATCGACGATGACCGGGAAAACGATGTCACTGTGGCGCTGAACAATATCAAGGAACTCGCGTCACGCCTGCGCGGCAAGGAAAACCAGTTCCTGTCATGGGACATTCTGAGCGACGCGAATCTACGGGTGACTCTCGCGGGTCGCACCGAACAACAGCTGCTCGAACTTATGGGCGAACATAGCAAAGAGGCGCTGCAGGCTACCCAAGACTATTTGCATCCACCGGCATCGTTGCTTAATGCCTTGCGCAACTTACAGTCGGCTCAACAGGCTGCCCCGACGCCTGTTCAGCAAGCCCTGATTGAAAAGCTCTCCCCTGTGCTCCAGCGCACCGATGAAACCGCGCAAGCTGCACTCCAGCTACCGGACTCCCCCTTGCTAAAAAGCCGCCCGGAAATCGACAATGGCGACACCCTAGTGGTGATTTATTCTTGTCGCAAGTATCTCGATACGCGGATACCGGCTATCCGTGCCACCTGGGTACAGGACCTGATCCAACGCGGCATTCCCTACGTAGTAATGGTTGGCGACGGGGATGACACACTAGAGGGGGACGTGTTGGCGCTGGACGTATCCGACCGGTACGAAAACCTGCCGCAAAAAACCCTCAAGCTTTTCGATTGG
>Ga0180435_10000532_pt1 | contig 39941 bp, 34 predicted proteins | sample SS_ome_3_FD_132467 | JGI IMG/M metagenome (GOLD analysis project Ga0180435, IMG submission 132467) | Hypersaline lake sediment archaeal communities from the Salton Sea, California, USA - SS_3_S_1 metaG | ecosystem: Environmental > Aquatic > Non-marine Saline and Alkaline > Hypersaline >... | reverse complement strand
GCTTATCAGAAAAGAAAGAAAAGAAAAGGTCACCGCCGTACCCTCTTTTGCAGAAACGACTCTTATGTTTACAACCTTGAAACGGTTTAACTAACAGGATATAGAAAGACCCCCGTAAAATCCGATAGTGGATACCGGAACATGAACCATACCATTTCATTTTCGTGTTTTTATCGCGCCCTTTTTATTTGCCCGAACGTTTTAATTCCGCATGCGCTGCAGCAAGGCGGGCAACCGGAACGCGATAAGGTGAACATGATACATAATCCAGGCCGAGTTCATGGCAGAAGGCAATGGAGTTCGGATCACCTCCGTGTTCGCCGCATATACCGCACTCGATTGCGGGGTTAACGTTTTTCCCCTTTTCAACAGCAATCTCCATTAAGCGCCCGACACCTTCCCGGTCAATTGTGGCAAACGGGTTATCAGGAAAAATCCCATTTTCCATATACTCTATCAGAAAACCGGCCTCAGCATCATCTCTTGAAATTCCATAGGTGGTCTGTGTCAAGTCATTTGTGCCGAACGATATGAAGTCGGCATGCTCCACAATCTGATGGCTGGTCAGGGCCGCCCTCGGTAATTCAAGCATTGTACCGAATTTATATGTAATGTTAACGCCTTGTTCATTCATGATCTTTATCGCTTCGGTTTCGAGAACCTCTCTTTGTCTTTTGAGCTCATTGGCATGACTGGTCAGTGGGATCATGACCTTTGGATTCACGGGTATGCCGTCATTCGCGACAATACATGCCGCTTCAAATATTGCTCGAACCTGCATGATAACCAGCCCGGGAAACAGAATCCCGAGCCGAACCCCTCTTAACCCGAGCATCGGGTTCTCTTCTTTCATGTTTTCCACCCGCTTTAAAACCAGCTCCTTTTTTTTATGGGCGTCCAAGAGCAATTCGATCTCCTCAAGAGTTCCGGCATGCTTCATTCGTATCTTCAGGTCCGTCATTTCGCGCAATATATCGGCATGATTCGGCAGAAACTCATGCAAAGGGGGATCCAACAGACGGATAATAACGGGCAGGCCGTTCATGACACGGAACAGCCCTTCAAAATCGTCTCTCTGGAAGGGCAGAACCGCATCAAGCGCCTCTTTTCTTTCAACCGGCAGGTCGGTCATAATGATTTTTAAAACATGAGGGAGGCGTTCAGGCTCGAAAAACATATGTTCCGATCGGCACAGTCCTATTCCTTCAGCACCATATTCGAGTGCCCGTTTTGCATCCTCCGGATAATCCGCATTGGTCCATACGCCAAGCGTCCTGATTTCATCAGCCCAGGACAGCAGCTTGATCAGCCACGGATCCTTTATATCAGGAATGACTGTATCAATTTTGCCGGCGTAAACCCTGCCCGTGGTACCATCAATCGATATCTCCTCTCCTTCATGCACCACCCTGTTATGAATAGTTATCAGGCGCTTTGCCATATCAATTTTCAGATCCGACATACCAACTACTGCCGGCTTTCCGAACTGCCTGGCGACGAGCGCTGCATGACTGGTTCGTCCGCCCCTGCTGGTCAGGATACCATTTGATGCAAGCATGCCGTGTACATCATCAGGCTTTGTTTCAGGGCGGACCATGATCACATCTTTTCCATCTTCTTTTTTCCACGCTTCCGCCACGTCAGCATCGAGCGCCACAATCCCCGACGCTGCGCCGGGTGACACATTAAGCCCTTCTTCAAGAAAGTCCCCTTCATTTTCAGCGCGTTCAATAGAGCTTCTGTCAAACTGAGGATGGAGGAAAAAGTCGATCTGATCGGGTGACACACGCATAACAGCCTCTTCCTTGGTTATTATCCCCTCATCCACCAGATCAACAGCGATCCTCACCGCGGCAGTGGCGGTGCGCTTGCCGTCCCTGGTTTGGAGCATCCACAGCTTTCCTCTTTCAATTGTAAATTCAATGTCCTGCATGTCGCGATAATGATTCTCGAGTTTTTGCGATATCTCCTTTATTTCTTTGTAAGCGGCGGGCATTTCTTTTTTCATCAAGGATATGTCATTTGTCGTTCTTGTACCTGCCACCACATCTTCTCCCTGGGCATTCACCAGGTAATCCCCCTCGATTTTTTTGTCACCCGTGGAGCCATTGCGGGTCATGGCAACACCTGTCGCACTGTCCGTACCCAAATTGCCGAAAACCATCATTACAATATTAACAGCCGTACCCAGATCATGCGGTATGTTTGCAGCATTACGGTAATCGATGGCCCGTTTTCCGTTCCAGCTTTTGAAAACAGCTTCCACAGCCATCCGTAACTGTTCATAGGGATCTTGAGGGAAATTGAGGCTCGTGGCTTTCCTGAAAATACTCTTAAACGTTTCCTTAACGTCTCTCCAGTTCTCGCCGTTAAGCTCAGAATCCTCCTTAACACCGGCTCTTTTTTTGGCCTCTTTGATCTTTTTCTCAAAGATATCATCGGGAATACCCATGACAACGCTTCCAAACATCTGTATTAAACGGCGGTAAGAATCAAAGACAAACCTTGGGTCGCCGGTATGGTTGATCATTGCTTCAGCGGTTTGATCATTCAAGCCGATGTTCAACACGGTATCCATCATGCCGGGCATGGAGAATTTTGCACCGGAACGGCATGACACAAGAAGCGGATGGTCCGCCCCGCCAAATGTTTTGCCGGTGGTTGACTCCACGGTTTGCATAGCATCGAGAACCTGTTCCCATAACCCCTCAGGAAAAGCGCCGCCCGTCTCGAAATACGCTTTACACCCCTCTGTTGATATAATAAAGCCGCAAGGAACCGGCAAACCGATTCGAACCATGTCTGCCAGTGCAGCGCCCTTGCCGCCGAGCAGACCTTTAACATCTTCCCGCCGTCTTGCATATGCTTCGGCTTTATCATACTCAGCAAAAGAATATATCCATTTTTTGGTCATGAGAATCCCCCTGATATGGTTTTAAATAGTATAAACATAAAATAATAAACACGTTACAAGTAAAAAAGAGACGTTATTTAACGGCCCTATATAATGCAATCCAAAAAAAAGTTCAATCATATAATCTCCGAGTTGAACTCGGGGCCGTTTAACAGGGCATGGTCTCCGGAAACATATCCCCAATATATCGGAACGCCCGATTCTCATTTCGTAAAACGGGAAATCCCGGGTCTGATTTTCCAACATACCGATATCAAATGGTTTATCTGTCTGTGGTGGCTGCTTTCAGCCACTGAGGGATGGTCCCTTATGGGTGGATTTCCCCTATATCCACTTCAAAATGCCCGCGAAAACCACCATCATGGCAACATTCAAGGCAAACAGGGAGCCGATGAACCGCTTCTGGTTCTTTCTCCGCCAGTCGTGAACGTAAAATGCCACAACAAAAAAAGGAATATAAACGGTAATAAACACCGGAATGGTACCCCACCAGTTCCAGACCCATGCAAAGGTGGGGGTCCTGACAAAGAAAATTTCAAGAAACGACGCAAAGGCCGCACAGCCGACACCGATAAACAGCCTGTTATTGATCCCCATGATTTTCATTTTCGGGTCTTTGGGGAGAATTTTTGCAAAGGTCAGGGCGGCAATGGAAAACATCAGGCTGATTTCCACCCCCACCCCCACCAGGATCAGGAACATCGTTCCTGTCGGAACGGTCCACAGGGCATGGCCGCTGAAGTGCTGGATCAAGGCATTGACAATTTCCACAAACCAGTGAATCATATAAAGGGTAAGGCCCGCGGCAATGACATTCCAGTTTTTTTTCTCTATTTCATTGTAGTATACGTATACCACGAGAACAAAAAGCGTGATAAAGGTCCAGTGAAAATTCTCCCCGCTTCTTAGAATGCGCAGGGCGTGTTCGGTTACTTCAGGATTGTTCATGTGTTCGCCTCCTTTTTAGTAGCACCTATCGGTCAGATTGAATTCCAAGTTTATTCAGCAGCGATGTCTTTGGCTGCCCAAGATCGTCCCAGTCCCTCAGCCGGTAGTATTTCACCAGCATTTTTTCAAGCTCAATGGGCGGGAAGCCATCTTCCCGAACCTCCTTTAAAATGCGTGCCGGAAGCGTGTCGTCTGTCCGGCCTATACCTTCTCTGCAGTTCATCAGCCGTTCCAGGTTAAAAATTCTCTCCCCTGTCCGTATAAAATCTTTCCGGGTGAATTTGAATCCCAGGATTCCTGACAAGATAGCCGCATAATCGGAAAGGTCGGTGGTGGCCACGGCAACGGCCGGGACATTCCGCATTAAAAGACGCATGACGGCATCGGGCGTATATTTATATATAAAATTTTCTTCGAGAAACGGGAACTCGGTCCAGATACAGAAAATCGACGAATTGACCGCTTCGGTCAAGTCCTGCAGGAATTTAACAAAATGCGCTTTCCCTTTTGTTCCATGGGGGTGGAGATAGGACTCCGCTTCAATGGCATGTGTGCTTCCGGACAAGTGGGTGGCGCCGCTGTTGGCCGTTGCATACCCAAGTCCCTGGCCGGTGCAGCCCCTTGGGTCATAGGATGCCATTTCAAGCCCTTTAACATGGATTGCAAACTCCTGTCCGCCGACCTTTTCGGAAAGCGTCTTTACGCCCTCGGCAAGGTCATTACCCAAACCGGTTCTATGTGCTATGTCATTGATGATTTCCTTGATGCCCTCCGGCTTCCCGAAAGCGAGGTTGCTTTCAATAATACCCTTTTCCGTCAGTTCCATGGCAAAGCCGATGACATTTCCGGTGCTGATGGTATCCATCCCCAGCCGGTTCATCTGCTCATTCCATGACGCGATCTTGGGAAGATCGCTGATCATCAAATTCGACCCCATTAAACCGATGGTCTCATATTCCGGTGATGTCATTTTCTTGTTGTTGAACACACCGGACCTCCCGCACTGGATCGGGCAACCGACACAGCCGTGCGTCTTACCGGCATACTTCTCACGGATAGTTTCACCGCTGATGTCATTTATATTTTCAACGGTTGACCGGCTGAAATTTCTTACGGGCATAATACCGTAAGGTCCGTACTTCAACACATTGAGGGGTGTCCCCTGTTCAGGAAGTACTGTTCCCGTGATACCGTGGGATTTTATTTTTTTTCTTGCCGTCTTCACGGCCCGGTCAAATCTGTCCTGGTTGGCCGGTCGGATTTTCCGGCTTCCTTTTGCGACCACTCCCTTCAGGTTTTTCGATCCCATCACGGCACCTAGTCCGCATCGCCCGGCAATCCGTTTTCCTGCTGCAATAACGGAAAACTTCACGAGGTTCTCTCCGGCAGGGCCGATGACAACCCAGTCGCCCTCTTCTTTTCGCAACTCCTGAAGGTCATGGGTGTCCATTCCCCAGAGTGATGATGCATCTTCAACACCGGCTTCCCCATTATTAACCTTGACATATACCGGTGAAGAGGCTTTTCCCCGAACCATGATTCCATCGTATCCCGCTTTTTTTAAACTCAGGCCAAAGCGTCCTCCGGTGTAGGACGATGCAAAAATGCCGGTTAAGGGAGATTTGGACACAACCGCGAACCGTCCCCCGGAAGGGGCGGCGGTTCCTGCCGACGGCCCGGTCATCATAATCAGGATATTATCCGGCGACAGAGGATCGATCCCGGTTTTTACACGGTCGTACAGCAGTTTGAGAGCCAACCCTTTTCCGCCGATATAGTGTTTCCTATCGGAGGAAGATATGTCAATGGTGCGGATGCGTCCGGTTGTGAGGTCAATATCCAGCACTGTGTTTGTAACGGCAATGATATCGGTCATAATGAACACTCCGTCTGATAACGGTTAAGATTTCCCTTACGCACTCCGCCCAAAGATCACCAAACCAAACTCTAAACAGCTTTTAGGTAGGTTTCTATTTAAACTCCCGCCGTTCAATCAGCTCCATCTGCATGTTTTTATTAATTTTGGTGAAGTATGCGTTGTATCCGGAAATCCTGACAAGCAGCCAGTGATACCCTTCAGGGTTCTCCATGGCATCTTTTAACGTATCTGTGGTGATCACATTAAACTGCCACTGCATCCCGCCCTGATCAAAATAGGTCTGAACATAGCCGGTAAAATAATCAAGGGTCTTCCCATGGGAATCATCGGAGTGTGGAGACAGTTTCACATTAAATGCGATATTGTTGGGCATTTTCAAATGATCAAGCCCCGATATGGTATGAATATTGTGAAGCAGCTGGTCGGCTGCACCGGGGGAAGGGGTCAGTCCCGGGGTAAATGCTTTTCCTTTTTTTCTTCCGGACGGCAATGCACCGGAAAGCATTCCAAAACCGACATGATAGCTGATGGACCAGTATCCGGGGATATATTTGCCGCCCCTGTAGTTATCGTGCGAACAATACAAGTCATAACAAAAGTCAATCAAATCCTGGGCCACGTCCCTGGTTCCCGGTTCATCGGAGCCGAACTTCGGCACGTTCTTGATCTTTTTCAGGATACCCTCCGACCCGTTTTCTTTGAAGTTACTGTTTACGGCTTTCATCAAGGTCGGAAAATCCACTTCCTTTTTATCGTACACCAGATCCTTGATAACCAAAAGACTGTCCACCGCATCGGTAAGGGATACCAGGGCAACACCGGAGGTGTTGTATTCAGCGCCCCCGAATATAATATCTTTTCCTTTTTCCAGCGCTCCGGTGAACATGGAGGAGAGGACCGGTGTCGGATGGATATATTGATGGGCATATCCAAGGAAGTTATTGATCTCGACGGACTGATCTATCAGATACTTCAACTGGGTTTTATAGGCCCTAAGATAGTCTTCATATGTTTCAAAGGCGGTCGACACCTCACCGGTTTCGGGGCCGATCTTTTCCCCCATGACCGGGTGAACGCCATTGTTCAACGCCATTTCCATCGGGGCCACCATGTTTAAGAGCATGCAATTTGTGTGGCCATAGTGTTTTCCGGTTATCGTGGGCTCCACGCAGCCTGTGGCGGCCCAGTCCCTGGCATCTTCAATTTTTATCCCCTGGTTTACAAGCGCCTCTATCATTGTTTTGTCATTGTGTATGATCGGCGAAGCCACCATGTTCGTATTAACTTCGCATAACCGTCTTAAATATTCCTTTGAATTAACCCCGCTGTAATATCTCGCGTTCATGTTGGGGTCCTGGAAGCACAGCATTTCGGCTACTTTCAGGATAATATAGGTCATGTCGCAAACAGCGTTATTGCCCTCTTTATCCACACCGCCCACGGTGACGGTGTCATCGGATGAGCTCCCCCCGAAGAGCTTGTTGCCGACACTCGGTATCAAGGGGTCGTGGTCGTTCAGTCTCAGGAAAAAGCTTGCCACAAGCTCCATGGTCCGTTTTATGACCGTCTCTTTTTCTTCGTCACTGCCGGCGTTGGAAATGTCATTTTGAAAAAACGGCTGAAGCATTTGATCCAGCCTTCCGATGGACAATGCGGAATTGGCATTTTCCACGTGCAGACAGACAAAGCTGATCCAGATGGCCATCAATGCTTCATGCACCGTCTCTGCAGGCTTTGCAGGCACTTTTTTGCATATCCTGGCCATCTCCTTCAGCTCCAAAATCCGTTGTGCCTGTTCAGGGTTGCCGGGATTCAATGCGTCGGCTATCCGTCCAGCTTCTCTTCCCAGGTTCTTGGCATACGCGATCACGCCGTCAATGGAAATCCGGATGGACTCGTAGAAATTGATTTTCTGTTCATCACCTGCCTTTTCAGCGTCTTCCTTCATCTTTACGGCCCGGTTTCTGACATTGTCCATGCCCCAGTTGATCACCTTCGGAAAATCAGGAACCGTGTGGGATATGGCATTATTTTTCATCATGAAATAGAGAACGAACCGCTCTTCCAGTTGCTGGGAGATGGGATTGCCGTATTTGTTCCGGCAGTATTCCCTGACATTTCTATCCATCCAGAATGGGAACACGTCAAAATTCAATATGTCCGCATCCCCGGGAGCAATATCATTTGGATTAAGCTCCCGGTCGCCGATGGATCGCAATTCCGGCCAGATCGTCAATCCTATTAGCTCCGGGTATATGGGAACCCCCACCTCCTTGGTCGTGGTGGACCCTGCCAAAAGATAGTCATCGTGGATAACCGGTTTTTTGTTGGTCATGATATACTTCATTGCCAGTGCCTGACGGACACCCGGGTCAATGGGGTTTCCGGAGTTGTCTGTTTCGAAACCATTCTTTCTGTGATACTCGGTGAGAAGCTTTGCCCTCTCAATGCAAATGGCGGGCTTTAACGAGAAGCGACGTACTTTCAGCTTTTTTATCCGGGGAAAATCATGCATTGAATACGTTTCCAAATACGGATCCTCCAGCCACTTCACATTATCAACTTTCCGGCCCAGCCGCTCATTGTTAAGCCGTCGTTTCGCCTCTCCCCGTTCAATATCCTCCGGCGCAATCATGACCTGGTTTTCCGGTCCTTTATAGGTTTTTATTTTGGCACCGGAAAGCACCGTGGAAATATAGGAGAACTTGGTCAGGTAGGCCATGTTTCCGGTATAGCTCATTTCATTGGTTAAAAGGTAGTCCAATGACTCTTCCGGGCTTTTATTGTAGATTTTGGCAAGGGTTTCTTTGTCTTTATAGAAGACCGTTATATCGGGGTCCTGGATGATTCCCTTACCGGTCTTCATTTTGCCGTTTTCGAATACAACATAGATATGAACACGGTCATCCCGGGTTTTGAACTGGTATCGGGCGTTAAATATAAAGCCCGTTTCCTTGTTGTAGATCTCTTTACGTAACGATTTGCTGACTTTAAATAGCAGGCTTAATAATTGTAGAGAGAATCCAAACAGCCAGACCTTAACATTGATGATTAGCCGATCCATAGAATCCCCCTTTAAACGAGTTGTGCTACAGGATGAAAGGAATCAGGTCATATATAATATGGTAACACGTTGGTTTGCAAGGTAGAAAAAGCACATTCCATGCCAACATTAAAATACCTGTAATATCAGGTAGAAAGGGGATTACGGGTTAACGATATGCAGTATTTGACATGAAAAATGGCATATGTGATATATGAAGCACAAAAATATCGAATATGACAATCTTGACAATTGTGCGGGGAAATCTCACATGGTTATCACTTTGTCAGCCAGCTGCATGGCAGTGATGATATCCAGCATATTGGTGGTTTCACCCACCTCTTTTTTCTCCAAAAGGTCAAAATGCGCAAGACACGTGCCGCACACCAGGATCTTGAGCCCCTTGGCCTCAAAACTCTTAAGGTCGCCCAGGGCTTCCGCTCCGTCAATGGTGAGTTTTACGCCGTTATTGACGAATATCAGGCGCCACAGTTCATCTCCCATTTCCTTTAATGTTTTAAGAAAACTGGTCATCAGCTTTTTGCCCAGTTCGTCATCTCCATAACCGATCCGGTCCGTGGCGCAGATGACCAGGATCTTCTTTTTATAGGCCTCCCGCTCTTCAACACCAGCGGGCTCCTGTTCCGGTGCGCCATCCCCTGCTCCCCGCTCAATGGTTTTTCCGCCATGGCTCCCGGTGACCAGGTAATCGCCGCCCTGTTCTGAAATGACCGTATTGAACCCCTGGAATTCTAAAAACCGTTGAACATTCTCTTTGGCAGCAACATTATCCACAATAATTTTTATATCTCCGGGATTGTTCTCCTCCAGCATGGCTCTTGTTCGAAGCACCGGCTGAGGACAAACAAGCCCCCTGGCATCAAGCTCTTTCATAACATTCGTCCCGTGACATCGTTTATACTATCCATATGTGTTCCGCCGAACCTTGTTCGTGTAAGTCGTCACCCGGTATTTCCCCGACAACGGCGGCATCGCCGACACCTTTATCCTTAAGGGAGGAAACAAGTTCGTCGGCCTGGTTCCCCCGTACGCTGATCAGCAGGCCGCCCGAGGTTTGGGGGTCGGCCAGGATATCCATCAGTGACCGCTCGATCGTATCAGGCAAAATGATCATGGACTCCCTGAACTGTCTGTTTTTATGGGCGCCGCCGGGAATGAATCCCATGGCGGCAAACTCCATGGCCTCTTTAATTATGGGCACCTGCCTGGAAAAAATCCTCGCGCCCATACCGGACCCGCCGACCATTTCAGCCAGGTGCCCGATGAAGCCAAATCCGGTCACATCCGTACAAGCGCCGACATCGAAATCCGCCATGACCATGGCCGCATCCCGGTTGAGTGTTGCCATTAAACGGGTTACACTTTCAACAAGTGCTGCGGATGCCACCCCCCCCTTTATGGCCGTATTGACAATTCCCGTTCCCAGGGCCTTTGTCAAAACGAGCCTGTCGCCCTTCCTCAGATTCTTTTTGGTGAGCACACGTAATGGATGTATCGTTCCGGTTACCGACAACCCATACTTGATTTCCTTATCCTCCACACTGTGGCCGCCGACCAGCACCACCCCGGCCTCTTTGAGTTTGTCAATACCGCCTTTAATAATCTCCCGTAGAACCGCAAGGTCCATTTCCGATGCCGGAAATGCCACCAGGTTCATTGCGGTCTTTGGTGTCCCGCCCATGGCATAGACGTCGCTCAAGGCATTGGCCGCCGCAATCTGCCCAAACCAGTAGGGATCATCCACCACGGGGGTAAAAAAATCCACTGTCTGGATCAATGCACAGTCTTCTGATATTTTATATACCCCTGCGTCATCCGCCCGATCCAGGCCGACAATGACATTCTCATCCGTCGGAAACGTCATTCCGCAAAGCGCCCTGTCCAGGTCCCCCGGAGCCAGCTTGGATGCTCAGCCGGCACCTTTAACCATCTGTGTCAAACGCATATCTCTGGCACTGCCCATAGTCCGCCTTTCAATCCGCCGCCCCGACGGCACGAATCTTCCTGTGAATTTGACAATACCCGTCAGGTTTTGTCAAAGTGATAATAGTAATAATTCAGACCGCACCTATTTGAATAATCTATACTACCCATTTGTCCTTGCTTGTGATAGGATGAACCCATATGAAATCTGTATCACCGGTTTTTAAGCAAACCTATCAGAACTATCTCAGCCGTATCAGGGAGGTGGACGCCAAGCCTTTGGCAATCAAACTCGGCATTCATGCAGGCGGCGGCGCCATATCGATTCCCCTGTTCGGCCGGCCCTATACCGTTTACGACAATAAAATATCTGACCCGGAAGGCAAACGCCCACCCTTTGACATATGCATTATCCTCTGCAAATACATACTTCTCTGCCCGGAACGCCTCACCGGACAAAAAGAGTGGACCGCCTACAGGGATTTTAAAGATGCCGGCCCCCTGACAACCTATTTTTCAAATGACGTGGAAAACGCCATCTCAGGGCATTTTTCAGGAAAACTGAACGAACTGACCACCGCATGCCGACTGATTGGTGGACGTGATCCCCGCATGGACGTTTCGTATGACCTTGCAGCAACCTTTGACCTCTTGCCAAGAGTCCCTCTTTTGCTTTTGTTCAGTGACGGGGATGACGACTTTCCGGCCCACTGCTCGGTTCTGTTTGAGAAGCAGGCGGATACCTTCTTAGATGCGGAGTGTCTTGCCATGGCCGGAAGATTGCTTTTTGAAAGACTCAGTACCCGAAGCCCAGACGATAGATAAAATCCCGCACCGCCCGGAAGACACGTTCGGAATTGTCGCCGTTTATAATGCCGTGCCGGCCGAAATTAACCACCAGGCACTCTTTATCGGCGGATCCCAGTTCTTCGAACACCCTGATCGACCCTTTCGAGCTGACCACCGGGTCCCCATGGGACTGAACCACAAGGGCCGGCACGTTAATATCCTTCAATTTTGGTTCGAGGGAATCCATGAGCCTGTCAAGCTCCATTAGACCGGAAACCGGGTTTCTAAAATAATTGATATGTGGATTCTCCGGCTGGTTTTCCACGAATTCTTTTTGCGCGCCCTTGAAACTGACCCTCTTCATTAATTTGTTCCAAAAGTTTACTGCGGGCACAAACCTGGAAGAAAAATCCTGGAGTTTTAAAGGCGGGGATATGGCGAATACACCGGCCATGTCATTGACACGGGAGCAAAGGTCCAGAGCAAGGCCTGCGCCGGTGGAAAAGCCGCCCACGATAACATGGTTACATGTATTTTTAAGGAGAATGTATCCCTCCTCAACAGACTCCACCCACTCCATATACGTTCGTGACGCCAGATCCTCAGGTGAAGTGCCATGTCCCCTAAGCCGCGGTGCATAGACCCGGTAACCTAATTCTCCCAGGTATTCCGCCAGTGCTCTTACTTCAAGGGGTGCCGCCATATAGCCATGGATCGCCAGGATACCGACATCTTTTGATTTGCCTTTTACGAAAAACGGTTTTCCCACCTCTTTGGGTTTGGACTCACCTTCTATTGCAAAGTTCGCGTAATCCCTTTCAAAATCAAACATGGCTTTTCCCTTGAGAAAAGCGGCCACCTGGTGCTTGATCCTGAGTCCCGGCTGCCAGGCCAGGTATCTGAGGTGGTCCTGTATGCCGGTTAACGGTTCAACCTCATTTATAATGACAGCTACCGGGTTTTTGATCCTGGCCATATGAAAATCGTCGGATTCGGTAAAGGACGTTTCCTTGATCAGGGTCCCGTTCAACTTTGTGACAACTCCCTTTTCCAGGGCAAGTGAAATGAAATTTTCAAAATTTTTATACCTGTCATCGGTCAGGAGGCTGATCTGGTTTTCCCGCAGCCTGTTATGCCGGAATACATCTTTTTTCTGAAAGTCCATTGTTGTTGCAAGAAACACCTTTCTCTTCAGGTCGTGCTCGTCGATCTCATAGTAGGGGATATATTTCAAAAGGGAGGCAAATAAATGGTCATGGTTGAGGGTGGTCATTCTGTAAATGGACGACATATATCGATGCATGATATTTAACGCGGATGTTTTCAGCATGCTCCTTGATGGAATCCGGTCATCAAAATTTATGGGCTCAGTGGACGCAATATCAGCTCTTACGGCGCTGCTCTTCATGTATTGACCGACCTTAATGGGGTTGCCAAAGCAAAGGTCCACATCAACTCCGGAGAGAAGCATGCTTCCCTCTGTCATAATCTCTTCAACCATCCGCTCGGAAACGTTGTTGATAAACTTCTCCGCCATGCGGCTTAAAATATTCTCCTTTGCCCTTATGGGATAGTACGTCAGGTTCACCGGAACGATATAGGTCTCCAATTCCAGCAACGACCCTGTACCGTCAATTTTAAACAACTCAAGGATCCGGCGGGCTTCATCAGGGTTTGTCTTTGCCATCTTGCGGATTCGTTCACGGTAGAATTCAGTCCTGAGAGCAAGGGTGGCTGCGCCGGTATGCGGGGCATGCCTGCCCTCGGGGGACGCAACGATAAACGGCTGTTTCTTCCCGTCTTTGTCATATATTTTTTTACTCTTGACCATCCGTCCTTCCGGAAAAATAATCCAGGAGGCTTCACCGGTGAGAAGGCTTTTCACGATCAGCTTGTCCCGGTCGGGATTTTTTGTTGAAACCGCCCCGACTTCGTTCAGATAGGAACCCATCACCCCCTCGAACAGGCTGTAATCGGCAAGAGACCATATTTCCTTTTTTGTAATACGGTGGATATGGTACGGGATAAAGACCGTTTCCATTCTTGTAAAATGATTAATGGCGTAAATTATGGCGCCTTTTGGAATTTTTTCTTCATGATGAATCCGGATATTTGCATTTGAAAGCCATGTGAGTGCCTTGATTGCATATCCGGTGGTGCGATAAGCATATCGGTTCATTTGCCTTTCCTTTATGACGAAACTTGCGTTCGGGAACTTACTCTCTCTTGACATGAATCCCAATTATATTAAGATAATTGAATTTTAATATCAAGAAAGACAACCATTTTTCCGGAGGATGGAACGTGTATTCAAAAATACTGGTACTTCGATTCCCAAATACCGAAGTGCAGAAGCCGACAGTCTGTAATCTCGCCAAACATTATGACCTGACGTTTAATATTCTAAAGGCGACCATTCTTCCCAGGAGAGAGGGGCTGATGGTTCTTGAACTTTCGGGTTCCAAAAAGAACTTTAAAAACGGCATCTCATTTCTCAAGGATCAGGGGGTAAGAGTTGAAAACGCATCCCAGGAAGTCAAGCGAAACGATAATAGGTGTACGCAATGCGGTGCGTGTACCGCTGTCTGTCTCACCGGAGCCTTGTCCATACAACGCCCTGAAATGTCAGTAATTTTTGACCAGACAAAATGCAGCATATGTGAACTTTGCGTCCCGACCTGCCCGACAAGGGCCATGTTTGTCAGGCCGACCTCCGAAAGCTTCTTTGAATGAAACGTGTTACAGCCGTAGCAGTCAGTGGCGGCATTGACTCCCTTGTCGCAGCATCCCTCATTAAGGAAACGGGAGATGATGTGGTGGGCATCCATTTTACGACGGGATTTGAATCCGGTGATACGGATACCGTATACATTGCCGGGGATATGGCAGGGAGCGTATCCCGTCAACTTGGCATTCCCGTCCACATAATGAATTTAGAGGATCAGTTTAAACGGTATGTTGTGGATTACTTCGTGGATGCGTATACCGCCGGTGTTACCCCCAACCCGTGCCTGGTGTGCAATCCTTTAATAAAATTCGGAGTGCTTCTCGATGCCGCAAAAAAAAAGGGCGCATCCCGTCTGGCCACCGGTCATTACGCAAAAGTGGAAAAAGATCACCATGGAATATTCCGTCTTAAAAAAGGGATAGACCCTGAAAAAGACCAGTCTTACTTCCTGGCATTTCTCACCCAGAGCCGCCTGTCCTCCGCCTACTTCCCATTGGGGGATTTGACCAAAGACGAGGTCAAGCGTATTGCCGAAAAAAAAGGGCTGTTCCCTTTCTCCCTTGATGAAAGTCAGGATATCTGCTTTATCCGGCATGCATCTTATGGCCGGTTTCTTGAAAAGCGGGGAATAGCCCCCCGCCCCGGACCCATTGTCGATACAAAAGGAAATGTCCTGGGCAGGCATAACGGCCTTCATCTTTTTACAATCGGTCAACGGCGCGGCATTAACTGCCCGGCCCAAGAGCCCTATTACGTCCTCCGGATCAATCCAACGGACAACTCCCTGGTGGTAGGCTTTAAACCCGAGCTTTACAGGAACGAATGCCGGGTTGACAATATTAACTGGGTCCATGAACGGCCCTCATCGCCGTTGTCCGTGACCGTCCGCATCCGCTACAGCCACAAAGGCGCCACTGCTCTTATTGAGCCGGACAGCGACAGGTCCGCACGGGTAAAATTTGAATCTGAACAGCCGGCCGTGACACCCGGGCAGGGCGCCGTGTTCTATCAGGGCGATGAAGTGACCGGTGCCGGCTGGATCGTTTAACCGGTTTTTAATAGTATGACGTTATGCCAACCTATAGAATCATAACATTGGGCTGCAAGGTAAACCAGCAGGAATCGGAAGCCCTATCGACACGCTTAAAAAAAGGGTCCTGGCGGAAAGCATCTCCAAACCACAATGCCGATGTCTGCATTATCAACACCTGTACGGTCACCGGGAAGGCATCCATGCAGTCAAGACAGGAAATACGAAAAGCCATAAAAGCCAACCCCGGTGCAAGAATTATTGTTACCGGGTGTTATGCCCAAACTGCTCCGGATGACATAAAAAGCATTTCAGGTGTCCACCATATACTGGGCAATGCGTTTAAACTGTCGTTACCGGAATCCATATTATCCTCGGATGTCCATAAAACAGATCGTTCGCCGGCCCTCAAGATAAGCAATATGATGAAAGAGAACCGGTTTCAAACCGTTCCGGCAATCCTTCCCGGTGAGAGGACCCGGCCGTTCTTAAAAATCCAGGATGGGTGTGATGCCTTCTGTACCTATTGCATTGTGCCTTATGCAAGGGGAAAAAGCAGAAGCATGACCAAAAAAGACATAATGCATCATCTTCGGCTTTTTAATAGAAACGGAGTTCGTGAAGCTGTTCTCACCGGGATTCACCTGGGCTGTTACGGTCAGGACCTCGATCCTGAAAACGGTCGTCTTTTTGATCTTTTATATGCCATTGACAGTGAAAAGGTGCTGGACAGAATACGGCTCAGCTCCATTGAGCCCCATGAACTGACGGATGATATCATCAAGCTGGTGGCTTCATCGGATATCATCTGTCCCCATTTTCACGTCCCCCTCCAAAGCGGGGATGATATGGTCTTAACCCGAATGCATCGGCCCTATACCCGGGACCTGTTCAGGAATCTGATTCACAAAATAAAACACCATCTCCCGGATGCCGCCATCGGCGTTGATGTCATGGCCGGGTTTCCGGGTGAGAAAGAAGGGGCGTTTAACAATACGCTGAGACTCATCGAAGAACTTCCCGTATCCTATCTTCATGTCTTTCCCTTTTCCCCCCGGGAAGGAACGCCTGCTGCAACGTACCCCGATCAGATCAGCCCCGGTATAATAAAGAAAAGGTGTCATCGGCTGCGTGAAGTTGGAAACGCCAAAAGAAGCGAGTTCTACAAAAGCGCCATTGGCAAAAAAACGGCTCTTCTCGTGGAAACAAAAAGAGATTCCACAACCGGCTTTCTTAAAGGGCTCAGCCCCAACTATATTCCGGTTCTGCTCCAGGGTGAAGATCATTTGATGAGTCAAATAGTGAATATGACCGTGGACCGCATTGACGACGACTTGAACGTATACGGCAGCCTCCTTTCAACGCCCTTGCCCTCTTCCAAGAAATAAGCCTGAAAAGTGACTTGACATTTTGACGGCACCCTCCTAATTTAACCTTAACGTTAAGATTATGAGGGGCGCTTATGGCTGACAACTCCAATAACGATCAGTACGCCATCTCCGAGCTGGCAGAAGAGTTTGATATCAGCACCCGGTCGATCCGCTTCTATGAAGAAAAAGAACTCATCTCCCCGGGAAGGACCAAAGGCAACCACCGCGTGTATACCAAGCGGGACCGCCAACGGCTCAAAATGATCCTTCGGGGCAAGCGGTTTGGGTATTCTCTGGAAGAAATTGCCGAGATAATAGGTCTTTATGACGTCGACACAAACGAAATTGACCGGCTGAAAAAAAGCCTGGAATACGGGAAAAAGAGGTTAAGTGACATCAGGGAGCGAATCAACGACCTGAAGCTGCTGGAAGAAGATTTTATTACCCTGGGCGAAAAGATTTCAGCCAGACTCAAGGAGCTTGAACGGCAATCATCGGGAGAAGCAACATAAGTTTTAATCATCCATTTTTTCGGCAGCAAGTTCATCAAAGACATTTGCCAGCTCATCAATCTGTTCGTTCAAGTGTACCCGCTGATCGGGTGTCATGCGGCTTAATATGTCCAAGAATGTCCGCTTTGTGAGGTCCCGGTTGTGTTTTGCGATTTGCCGAAGCTCGGGCGTCCAGCTTTCTCTTCTGAAATATAAAAACTCTTCCAGCTCTTTCGTAAAAGGTTCCGGGTTGTGGCGGTTTTTTAAAATCGTTTGAAATCGTCTTTGGGATATCTTGATAAATTCGAAACGGACCGAACTGATATCTTGAAGCTGTCTTGACCACTGGTCGACTATTTTTTCCTGCTCTTCATTGACACCCCCCATGCAGAAATCCAGAAAACGATTCATCCGGGCGACCTTTTTTTCACGACGCTCTTCTTCGGTGGGATCAATATATCTTTCCTTGTATTTTTCATTTCTCTTCTTGAGGTTTTCCAGAAACTCGTTTATCTGCCCATCGGTGGCGGTGGAGAGGATTTCAGCAACGTCCGGGGAGATATGGGCGATAAGGTCCTGCCAGAATTTCCTCATCTGGCTGTGTCCCCTGTCCATATCCTCATAGGTCAATCCATTGTTCACCTTGATTTTAAGCTCACGTAGAAATGCTGAATATGATCTCAGCTGTGTCATGCGGTGCCATTTCAGCTGTGCAAAAAGTTTTTTGTCCAGCAGACTGTTCTGGCTGTCATCCAGATCGATATAATCACTGATATACCAAGGAATTATCCAATTCAGATGATTATAAATAAGACGAACCGTACATCCGGAGATTAGGAAGAAGATAAAATAAAGTATCAATACTCGCTTAAATTTTTCTGGCAATCGGATACCTCCTGCCCTCTCCAAACGCCTTGGATGTGACCCGCAACCCGGGCGCCGCCTGGCGCCGTTTGTATTCATTCAAATCCACCCTCCGGATAATATCCTTTATGACGGTGAGATCATACCCTTCCCCTGCCAATGCTTCGGGGCTTTTCCTTTCTTCAATATAACCCGCAAGAATACGGTCCATTATATCATAGGGGGGGAGATCATCCTGATCCGTCTGGAACGGCTTTAATTCCGCCGACGGTTTTTTGGAAATGATTCGCTCCGGAATAATTTCTTTTTTACGGTTTACAAAGCGTGAAATATCCCAGACCATTGTCTTTGGCACATCTGATATGACGGCAAGCCCCCCGTTCATGTCGCCATAAAGAGTACAATATCCAACGGCGAGTTCCGACTTGTTTCCGGTGGTAAGCAGCAGGCTGTTCGTTTTATTGGATATGGCCATTAGAATGGTGCCGCGGATCCTTGCCTGAATATTCTGCTCGGTAACCCCGGGGTCTGCGGTCAGAGAGGATGCGGAGGACACCGAAAATATCGACTTTAAATGCGCTTCGAATATACCATGAATCGGGATAATGGTTAACTCTATCCCGAGATTGTCCGACAATGCCTTTGTGTCTTCAAAGTTGTCGCGGGAGGTATAGTCCGAGGGCATAAAAACAGCAGAAACATTGGCTTTACCGAGGGCGTCTACGGCAATGCATGCGGTCAGGGCCGAGTCTATTCCGCCACTCAACCCGATAACAGCTTTTGAAAAACCGCATTTCAACACATAGTCCCTTGTCCCCCGGATCAGGGCTTTATGGACCGAGGCGGTATCGGATACGGACACGTCGTGAATATCAGTGTCTTCTCCCGTATCTGAATACATTACAAGATCCTCATCAAAATCGCGGGCGCAGGAAACGATCTCTCCTTTTTCACTGAACACGGTACTTATTCCGTCAAAGAGCACGGAGTCGTTCCCACCCACCTGGTTCACATATACCAGGGGGACGCCGTATTTTTTTGCCACGTTACTCAGCATTTCATTTTTATATCTGTTTTTGCCGATACTGAATGGGGATGCGGAAATATTGATAATCAGGTCCGCGTTGTCTTCGATCATCTCGGATACGGGAAAAACAGCATATGATCTCATGGTATACATATCTTCATGATTCCATATGTCTTCACATACGGTGATACCCAGTCGTTTATTTTTATAGGAAACGGCCCGGCATCCGGTTCCCGGTTCAAAATAACGGGTCTCATCAAAAATATCATAGGTGGGCAGAAGCCGCTTGGTTGCCTTATGAAGAATGTCACCGTTTTCAAAAAGGACCGCTGTATTTAGAAGCGGTTTTCCTTTATTCGAACGATTTTTATCCACCGTGCCGCAAATAACGCCTATGCCGTCTATGCTATTCACGAGATGACTCAACCATGACAGGTTTTCATTTATGAAATCGTCGCGCTCCAGAAGGTCTCTTGGCGGATACCCTGAAACACAAAGCTCAGGGAATATGACAAGATCACAGTCCCGTGATTTTGCCGTTGCGGCATGGGATATAATTTTCTCACAATTGGATTTAAAGTCGCCAATGGTAGGATTGATCTGGGCAAGTGCTATTTTCAATTTTTCCTCGTAACGCTTGTACACTTTATTCTGAATCTTCAGAATATCATTGTGCTTGAAAATCGCAACTAAAAATGAACCTGCGGTTTTTTATTAAAGCTCACACGGCCATCACGGGTAGAGTTAAGAATAGATGAGGATTAACTTGGTTTTTTAAAGTCAGACGACAATCCGGGATGTTATCCGTTAATTTCTTATCAGTCTAAGGGGCGGAAATATCCTTTTTTCCTCGGGTTTATGCTTCCTGTATACATCAAATTTATAGCCGTTATGCGAGATGGCAAACAGGTGGCCGTCTATCTTGCCGGTGACTCTATCCAAAACGGACTTCCAGATGTCCCCGTAAAACTGGACGAGGATGTCAATGCCGACTTCATGGTTGTCTTCCGTTTTTACCGAATATTCAGGGTGAAGTGTATACTCTGATGCTTGCTGCTCTTCCAGATCATCGTTTTTTTTCTCTTCTTTCAACCCCGGTTCAATCATTACCCCTCCGAAACGAATACTATTAAGCCGATCCCTCTGCCACGCCACGGTTGCGAACGATGTTAACGTTTGACACAATTGTTTATAGCAACGAGCGTGCCAGGGGTTATATTTTATTAATAGCTGAGTTGTCAATAGGTTAGACGAAAAAAAAATGAAATTCACTTAATCCCTGAAGTAATTTACATACTTAATGTGAAAAGAAATACACACACTGGATAACCGGCTCCACAACAGACCATCAAATGTCGACCCTCCCGTATTTTTCCACCGGTTTCATGATTTACGCTAATCATTGACACCCATCATGGTTTTTATTAGACAAGGGCTGTGTGTTTAAAACAGCATTGCCCATTAAACCTTTATGTATTATGTATTCAGATAGTTATATTAAAAACAATCCCAACGGTATGATCACCGCCCGTGTCGGCCTGAACACATTGATCTGCGGCATGATCGACTTTCTCGAACATGTTGAATGCCGCTCCCTCGTAGGAAACCGGTTCCATTCCCTTTTTAAGGGTATCAGCAAGGGGGAAACGGATGGTGGCGTCAAAAAACTCTTCCGGCTTCTGGAGGTCACAGGATACCCGAATGACCCTGAAGGATTTTTCAATAACCTTATTGATCAGCTCAGAACACCGGAAAGAAAAAAAATTGCGCTAAACGCCATTGTCATGCCCCGGCTTCTTCTGATGTCTGTGCTGGAAACCATTATGCCGGGCAATGGGCTGGTGTCCATCAAAAATATAGAAACACTTGAAAAAATAACCAATTCAATGATCACGGAAAAACAGAAAATCGGTTTGCAACATGTCCTTGACACCTATCCCGTTCGCTTATCCATGCACATCATCCGGCAGGCCCTTGTCTCGGAAAATGTTGCAAAGCAATACCTGCCCGTTGCCGGTGAGCTTGATAACAGCGGAAAATCAGAAATCTGGGTCGGACAATTTCAAAAAGGCATTATAGAACAGATGTACAGTAACCGGGTCATTTTTCTTTTAAATATGACATGCCCGGTGTACTGCAGATTCTGTTTTCGGAAACATAAAGATTCACGGAAGGGACCCGTTCCCACGATAAATGATGTAAAAACCGCCGTCCACCATGTAAAACAGTCGCCGTCCGTAAAAGAAATTCTCATTACCGGGGGAGATCCGTTCTTAAGCCGCAGACAACTGGAGTTCGCAATAGACCGCCTCGCGGCAGTTCCCCATGTTCAAACCATTAGGGTCGCCACCCGGTCCATTTCATATTATCCCCACCTGTTTCTGGGAACCAACTCCGGCTACCTTAGCTATCTCAAACAGAAACACGTGGATGTTCAAAAGGCCGGAAAACGAATGGAGATTGCCACGCACTTTATCCATCCGGATGAAGTTTCTCCTCAAAGCCTTGAAATTATTTCTCAACTTTCAAAAAATGGGATTGGTGTCTATGTCCAGACCCCTATTCTGAAAAACTGCAATGACAGAGGTCCCGAACTGGCGAGGCTGTTCCGACTCTTGCGCGGTGCCGGAGCCGAACTCCATTATATTTTCACTCCCTGCAGTCCCATTCGCGGAAACGATCCCTACCGAACGTCAATATCCAACGGGATCTCGATTGCCAACTACCTGAGGGCACATGTGTCTGACCGGGGAATACCAAAAATTACCACCGCCACCTCAATCGGAAAAGTGGAATGGCATACCAGCGGCTGGGCGGTTGAGCAGGACAAGGACGACAGGCGGGCCATTTGGATCAGGACAGCGTACACCCCCGGCTATTTTAAAGCCTTTTCATTGTTTTTCGAGCCCTCTGACCATATGCGGATAAACCGGGAAGGGACAATCGATATCCGCTTCACGGCGGAGATAGGTGACAATGCCCTTTTTCTGGGCCCGAGACCCCCGAGGAAAAATAAGAAAAAAACCACCGCCGATATCAGCGGGCAGATGAAGGACCGGACCGTCCTGGAAAGACACCGGCACCGGCACCGCTCCGTCGTCGACACCGGACTCGACCACCTCTCCCGACTCCATGAAACAACAGTGGAAGTGGACACGGATGCCGGTAAAAAAGAATTTGATTATATCCGGAACGATGACAGGATCACCGATGTTCTCGTCCTTTTTAAACAGGACGCGGCGGGGCGCATCTTGAACCTCGAGCACATCATTAAATCACTCCGGGAAATCCCCCATGTGAATGCCGTCAGACTTTGCCATATTGAACACCGGTACACTTTTTCGGTCTATACACCCGAAGCGCTTAGCCGGCTTGGCCGACTCAACAGGCTGACCGTCGTTAATCCCCGGAAAATTGAGATTGAGACCCGTTTTCTTACCGCCCATGATGTCAAGCCGGAACATGGAGAACTCACCGGAATCCTCAACACCATGGGCATTGCGGTATACAACAACACCCCCATTCTAAAGGGGATAAATGATTCCCCGAAGAGCATACAACAACTTGCGTTTGCATTGAGAAAGAGTGGAATTGAATTCCATCACCTTTACGTTGCAGGGCATGCCGTTCAGAACCTGTGGAATAAGCACCGGCCTTTAGACATGCATGACATTATTGACATTGCCTCACAGCTGAGAAGGAACGGAAGCGGACGGGAAATTCCCCGGTATATTATTCATACACCGCTCGGAGATGCGGATTACGGGCTTACGTCATCATTTGTTCATAATGACGGAACGATGTTTGTGAGGCTTGCCTGCTACGACAAGACCTATTTTAAACGCATGGACCCCGGCTTTGCATGGCCTGAACAGGTAACCGAGGACAAAACCGGAAAACCTGTTATTCCAATCGTCGGGCTGACCCAATCCACCGACTTTCCAATTTAAAAATGGCAAATCACTTGAAACTAAAATGCTTTTTCACCGGTTCTTTTATATCCCAGACACAGGTCAGTCCTTTCTGGAAAGTAACAAAATCACCTTTTCCGAATTCAACCGACCCCTCCTCTGTTTCGACAACCACCCTCCCCTCAAGGAGATAGCACTCTTCCGTGCTTTCATAGTGCCAGTCAAAGCGGGACACCTCTTTCTCCCAGATTGGCCACGAGGTAACATGTCGTTTATCAAGTTCGGGTTGATCCGGTTTTTTTATCTCTATATCCATTCCCTGCTCCTTTTCCTTAAACCATCACCCGGCGGCATCCAGGTATCTGATCTCATGTATCCCCTCACGGTCTTTTCCGATATACCCGTCCAGGGGGCGAACACCCGTTTCAATAACCTCGCCGGCGGGCAACATTGCACTGCGTTCAAGGTAATACCGGGATAAAAGGGGACTGCGGCCAAGCCCCAGACGGCGAAACGATTCCGCCACCGGGTGATCGCCCAGTGACAGAAACGATTCCTTGGGCGTCAGAGACAGCCTGAAAGAACCGATCTGGGGAATAACGGTTTTTATCAAGTTATTGTTAAGCACCGAATAGGTTACCAGAGGTTGTTTATCCCGGACCGGGATTCCTTTTCTGGCCACCCGGAGGGTCAGGATATCGCGGTGGTCCTCTTTCATGCGGCACTCCATGAACTCAGGTGTAATCGTAAAGGTCATGTCGGCGATGAACTTGGTATATCCCCAATGCCCCCGCCCTGCATCCCTGGCAACCGTCTTGGTCACCGGCAGATGCATGACAAGAACGCCAAAACCGGGATAACGGCTCTCAAGGATGGCCGGCCACAGGGTTCGCGGGGTTTTGGTTGAGTAAACCACCGGAATGACCAAACCGATCTCACCATACGGCCCGATGCCGGTATCAATATAGTTAAATGCTGCCGCCCCGACAATGGTGCGGTTTCCGGGGAGGAGGATGGGATGAAGCTTTGATGACGGCAACAGGTGCCTCACCCTCTGAGGGTCCGCTGTATAAAACAAGAGAAATGAATCATCCCGGTAATAATGAACCGGCAGGTTGAAAACAGCGGTGCCGTGTGTCACTTTTTGAAACGGGATGTTACTTGAAAAAAACGTGCTCATATCCAAATCCTTTCCCTTGCCAGAAGTTGTTAACCCGTCTGATACACGATTTTTCCACTAAACGTCAAACCAAATGAACAAAAGCGCATTGTCATATGAAATTCATATACTTATTTATCCTGACCTGTTTTTTTCCCCACCAGTTCCACCCCGATGCCATAGTACCGGTTCCCTTTTCGGGTCATCTCGCGACACCACTTCACCGTTCCATCTTGTGACTCGTATTTTGTTTCAAAATCCTGGTAGTCGGAATTCATATTATCCGCAATTTTCATGTGGATGTCGGATCCCGGCTGAATAGGATAATCCGATTCAAGACATAGGCCTTTGCCGCTGCTGTTTACCATTTTACCGTAGGTATAATAGTATGAATGTTTATGGTACCTGGCATAATCCCTTAGCGTCAGAATAAAAACCGGAGCCTCGTCCTCCCGGCGGGCGCCTCTTCTTGATAGTTTAGACATGGTGCACCTCCTTTTATGTGCCTGAAATACTTTTTTCATACGTTTCCTTTCTACAACCCGGAAGACACCTGCACCGTAAAACCTGAAAGGAACCGCTGTTAACGCGAACTGAGGGTTGACCAGAGGATAAATTGCCAAATTGTCGAACCAAGCGCGGATGAGCTGAGTCGTCGTTGTCATGTATACCGATAGTGGATACATCCACATTAACCCCAGTGAATCCTTGTGTCAAGGTGAAAGCACCATTGAAACAAGATGGGCAATAAGATGTTGAAATTGACCTTTCAATTGTGTTATTATGTCGGGTAATGCATCCAGTTGAACAGGTTCCCGCCGGGAACCCGTCTTTTCCTAAATTTCAAATTTTACGAAGACTGTACATAAACGATTTTCACATAGCATATAGCGGATGACCCGGGATTGCCATATCGTCAACAAACAAACCGGTCTGCTTGACGACGCACTGACGCGTGCCTCGAGAGCTGAATTCGGTGTCTCTAACATTTAATTCGCCTACAGAAAACAGAACAGACCATGCTGCCAGTAGCATTGCTTTTAAAGAAAAAGCTCTTTCGCGGGATGCTTGTATTTACCGGGGTATCGATGATGGCATTCATTGCCGATGTGTCCGGCCTGCCGACCGTTTACGAACGAAAGTCAATCGATACCCGGATGAACATATGCCGTACAGATAAAGAACTGCCGTCCCGGATTGTTCTAATCATCATTGACGAAGCATCCTTAAGCGCCATGAATCCCATCGCCGGCAGATGGCCATGGCCGAGACGCGTCCATGCCCGGCTTATTGATTTTCTGTCCATGTGCGGGGCAAGGTCCGTACTTTTTGACATCATGTTTTCGGAAAATGAGTTTGGCCCGGGTTTCTCAGAGAACAGGGGAAAGTCCGGCGACCAACTCCTTATCGAGGCCACTTTATCATCAGGAAACGTATATCATTCAGCCCAGATTTTTCATGACACGGAGGATGAATATAATAAGAGTTTACTGAACAAGCCCCTGCCCAACGAATTTAGAGACCGGTTCAAAATAGCTGCTTCAGGAATGCATAAAGGGGATAACAACAATTATTACCTGCCGTTGAAGCCCCTTTACACGGCGGCAAAAGGTGTGGGCGTTGTCACCTTCGCCTCCGATGATGACGGCGTATACCGGAACGAAAAACTCCTGTTTCACTATCATGATCATGCCTTTCCGTCACTGGGGTTTGCTCCGGCTCTCGATCATTACCATAACGTCATCCCTGACGATGACTCCCATGTATTGAGGCTGATCGGAAAGAATTCAGATGTTCCGATACCTCTGACTCCGGACAATAAGTATTATGTCAATATGTACGGGAAGTATGGTGCCTATTCGTTCAGCGGTGTATTTGAAACCATTTTAAAGCTGCAAAACGGAGACCTCGACAACCTGCCTGTATCCCCTGAAACATTTGAGGGCAAAACGGTCTACATCGGGTCAAGCGCTGCCGGAGTGGAGGATTTGAAACATACGGCCATGTCATCAAAAACTCCGGGCGTGCTGCTGCACGCGTCCATATATGGGAATATCCTCTCAAAAGACTTCCTGCGCTTTACGGGAAGAGATATAAACAGCGTCATTTTTATTTTTCTTCAACTCATCACCATTCTCCCGGTATTTTATTTTAATGCAATGATGCTTCAAGTGGTGATTCCGGTTTTCTGCTGGGGGTTGTTTTTGGCATTTTCCGTGCTTCTGTTTCAGGCCAACCGGGTTATTCCCGTTGTAACGCCCTTGCTGGGCGCGATTCTATCTTACATCGCATCGTTTGCATTCATGGGATTATTTGAAGGAAAGGAAAAAAGGAAAATAAAGAATATACTGGGGCAATATGTCTCGCCTGTCATGCTGTCCAGTGTTTTGGAAAGCAATCCCGAAGAATACCTGAAAGCAGAGGTGGGAGTAAAGGAAAACTTGACGGTGTTCTTCTCCGACATCCGAGGATTTACCTCCATTACGGAAAAATATCCGGTGGAAAAAGTGGTGGAGGTCTTAAATGCTTACCTCTCAAGGATGGTTTCAATTATTTTCGATCACCAGGGAACGCTGGACAAATTTATCGGAGACGCCATCGTCGCGTTTTGGGGTGCCCCCATCCGTCTTTCCGATCATCACTGCAAAGCGGTCTTAAGCAGTATTCGAATGGGCGAAGCTATGGATTCATTAAACCGCGACAATAAGGAGAAGGGCCTTCCGCCACTGGAAATCGGCATAGGGATCAATACCGGTGATGTCATACTGGGGAATATCGGCTCGGAAAAAAAGCTGGATTATACGGTTATCGGCGATGGGGTCAACCTCGCATCGCGCCTGGAAGGGTTGACGAAAATGTATAACAGCCGAATTATTATTTCCCATGACACCTACCGGCATGTCAAAAAAGACATTGCCTGCCGGGTAGTCGACTTTGTCAAGGTCAAGGGAAAAAACAAACCAACGCTGATTTACCAGGTCGTCAATGAAAAAGAAAATCTGACAGCAGACGAGCGGACCATCGTCAGCTTTACACAAGCTGCGTTCGATTATTACCGGCAAAGAGAGTTCACATCCGCCATTGAAACCTATGAGAGAATCCTAGCCCTTAAACCCGGTGACTTTCTCAGCAGGCTTTTTATATCAAGGTGCGGCAACTATTTGAAAGATCAACCACCAGACGATTGGGATGGATATTATGAATACAAAACCAAATAACCGTTTATTTTTGATTATTGCAATGACTGTTCTGGCCCCGGCGGTGCTGATCTGTTCGGACCGGATATATGTCAGGAGCGCTAAAGCCCCCTTGTTGAGCAAGCCGGTCATCGGCTCCGGCGCACTGTTAAATTTGCCGATGGGAACCCCGGTCACCCGTCTTACGGAAAAGGGCATCTGGTATAAAGTGACCTACAAAGATCAGACCGGATGGCTCTGTAAACTCATGACCGGACCGACGCCCCCGACGCCGGGTCAGGCCCGGCCCGGGGGAGAACTTGAAAAAATCTCAGGCCGCGCGCGCAAGCGCCCTTCGGCATTCACAACCACCGCGGCGGCAAGGGGGTTAATGGATAAACGGAAACGGTTTGCCGGCAAGTACAAGCTGGATTTTTCCACTCTTGAAAAAATAGAAGCCATGAGAATTGCCGATGACGAAATAAATGATTTTTTACATGCCGGAGGTCTAAACTAACCATGTCTACCAAAATAATTTATTCCATACTCGTCTTTTGGCTCATCGCAGTTGTCCCCGGGTCAGGAGAAACCGGTGAGGCACGAAAGAGGATTTCGGACCTAAAGCGAGCGTCTCCCAATGAATCTGTTTCCGCTGCGGAAATTCAATTCGGAAGACAATTGGCGGCCCGTATTCTGGGCAACTATCCTCTCTATGATGATGTTAAAGCAAACCGCTATATCAACCTTGTGGGAAAAGGAGTGGCGCGCTATGCCGGCGGAGAGATCCGGGAATACTATTTCGCCATCCTTGATTCCGACGAGGTCAATGCCTTTGCGGCTCCCGGAGGATATGTGTTCATCACCAAGGGTGCGGTGTTAAAAATGGAAAACGAAGCCCAGCTTGCCGCCGTCTTGGGGCATGAAATTGCCCATATCATGCAGCGCCACGTCATCAAAGAGCTTGACATCCGTGACGACAAAGGGTCGGCCATCAGCGGGATTGCAGCATTGATTGGAGGCGCCTCGGGGGGATTCCGGGAAACTCTTGACAAAGCGCTGACAGATGCCGAGGAGATCCTCTTTAACAGGGGGTACATGATCGAGGATGAAATAGAGGCGGATCAGGCCGGAATTATTTTAGCTTCAATGGCAGGTTATCATCCGGGTGCATTGAAAAACTTTCTGACTCATGCCGGGGCGTTTGAAAAAGTGAAGGCCCACCCTGATGGCGACCATCCGGTTTTGCAAAGACGGATAGAGAAAATAAATGCCGTACTGGCTGAACATGGCCTTCAACACATGCATGGACAAAAGATTGAGGAGCGTTATTATGATTACATTAAAAAAATTCGGTATTAGTGCTGTCCTGTGCATAATTATCGGACTGCCGTTAACCGGCTATGGGGATGACTATCATTATGTGAACATACTCGTGGGTGACAGGGCAAGCGGCCTGGGCGGGGCCTATACCGCTATTTCCGATGACCCGTCAGGCTGCTACTACAATCCCGCCGGAATTGCCTTTGCTCCTCACAACAGTCTGTCCGGCAGCGCCAACGCATTCAGTCTTTCAAGAAAAATCTACAAAGATGCCTTGGAAAATACAGGAGGGGGAAAGATCGACTGGGAACAGGAATCCTTCAGTATCGTCCCCAATTTTTTCGGTATTGTCCGGAAGCTTGGAAACGGGGCCATCGGATTCTCCTATGCGGTGACCGATTCCATAAAGAGGCGCCAGAAGCAGAGTTTTCAAAATATTGCATCTTTCTTCGGGGACAACCCCATTGACACCTACTCCATCAACATCAACGACAATGATGAAACCTATTTGCTGGGCCCCTCCTATGCTTACCGGTTCTCCGGTTCATTCTCCGTTGGCGCCACTGTATATGCATATTACCGGGACAAGGAAATTATCCGGAACCAGCTGATTATTTTCGACCAGGGTGAGCATCAGTTGATGAACAGTTACGAGACGGAGATATCCTGGGGATATAAACCGTCCTTCGGCGTTATCTGGGAGCCCATGGAAACCGTCTCCATCGGCCTGACGTTGTCCAAAATCATGGTTGTAACCAGTGATAATGAATTCCAGGAGATGTCAAGGGATACCACAGGATACTCCGACGACGACTTCAGCGATACAAACGCCATATACTTTGACCGGTCGGGTAATGACGACACCCCGGATTTCCCTTTCACCGCCGCCTTGGGCGCAGCCTGGTTCATTTCCCCCCGGCTGCTGTTTTCCGGGGACCTCGTTTATTACGAGGAGATGACCGACCGGAGCGAAATCGTGAACTTTGCCCTTGGAACCGAATATTACGTCACCGACTCATTCGCCCTGCGGGCCGGCTTTTTCTCGGATTATTCCAACACACCGTTACTGGGAAACGATCGAATCAACCAGGTCGAACATGTGGATATCTACGGAGCGAGCCTGAGCGCCACCGTGTTCCGCGGCATGTCCGGCATCACCCTCGGCGTAACCAAAGGCTGGGGAAGCGGGGAAGCCCAGATCGTTTCAAACAGCCCTCAGATACAGGATGTGGAAATCGATAACCTGACCATCTTTATTTCCGCCTCATACAGTTACTAGGCAGCCATTCGGCATGGACGGTTTGGAGCGGCTTTCCGACGAAATCCAATCAGGGGTTTAAAAGCTCAAATCCCGTTATTGGATCCGGCACCCGTGTTGCCGTTGCCCCAACCAGTTCGATCATTATAATCTCCAGTATATGCCACGCTTTCACACCATGCCGAACGCAGCCCGTCACCGTAGTTGACTTTCTTCCACCGGCGATATGCATGTGCAGTTTAGGTTCATTCTGGTCGTTGGGGAATAGCGTCCCGGTACCGACCACTTCATGGACATTGTCAAGAACATGCACCATCGGGTTGACCGGTTGGCTTCTCCCGTCTTCAGGCCCCACGACAAGGGAACTGCCCTCGTCAGCGCCTCCGACAATGATAAGCGACGCGGCATTGACTGATTCCGTTTTTGCCAGTCTCTCAATTTCTTCGTGAATAATATCACCGTCTTCAAGCCGGATTATAAAGACTCTGCCTTGTTTTGCCTGGGAGTATTTCATTTCTATCTCTTTTTTATGGTTAATGATGGTTACGCTGGCGAAGGCCAGTGAAACGGGACCCGAACCCGAACCGGGGTTAATAAAACCATATCAATTATTTGATAATGGAAAGGGTGACCACAAGACCCAAAACGGCAACAATGAGAGTTAACAGGATCTCCCAATATTTTAGCCAAAATTTAACAATATAGCGTAACAATGTTTTTAATACTTTGAAGACACCTCACCCGCATAATGTTTAATAAAAATAAAGCAAACATTCTTTCATAGATCAATAAAAAGCTGCATTTGCCAAGATGCGACAGAGTTCTTTGACAACTTGATGCAGTCCGGTCAAATAATCAATTGTGGGTAATTGTAGGGGCACTATATATTTAAAAGACTTCTGAACACTACCCGCTTCCCCATATAATGCCATTATACACAATATCAACTTAAATAGATATACTGCCCCGACATTGCCAATAAAAAAGGGTTTAGCCGTTTCAGCTAAACCCTTGATTTTTATTGGTAGCGGGGGCTGGATTCGAACCAACGACCTTCGGGTTATGAGCCCGACGAGCTACCAGACTGCTCCACCCCGCATCAGAATCTTGTATTTATAGTCACCAAGTCGACGCTTGTCAAGACAATTACCGCACTTTCAGAGCAAAGACTGAATCTTTTGTTTCAACTCCTCGGCATGTTTCTTAAAATCCCCTTTCCGGTCCAGCCGGACAAGGATATGTTTCTTTCTTGCCGTGTGCCCTGACAGGATTTCCATTGACGATTTCGGGACACCGAGGATTTTGGACAAGAACCGGATACACATGGTGTTGGCCGCATTATCCACCGGAGGGGCGGTGAGTTTGATTTTAATGGATTCCCCGTATGACCCTGTAACTGCGTTTTTTGATGAGCGGGGCTGGACAAAAACGGAAAAGCTGATGCCTTCGGGATGATCGATAACAGCCGTCATTATTAGACATCCTATGTCAATTCCCGGTCGAGGAACTCTTTCAGTTGGTTATACTCGGTTGTCACCGGGAACTCCGGAAATTCATCGATTACATTCTCGGGCGGCCTGAAAAGAACGGCGGCATTTGCCTGCTTCAGCATGCCAATATCATTGTAAGAGTCCCCAAATGCAATCACCCGGTAGTCGAGGCTCTGAAGCGCTTCAACAGTTTTCTTCTTTCCCTCCTGCTGGCGGAGATTATACCCTTTTACCGTTCCGTCAACATCGATGGAAAGGGTGTGGCAAAACAGGGTGGGGCGCCCCAGCTTTTTCATCAGCGGTCCGGCAAATTGGTTAAATGTGTCTGAAACCACAATGATCTCGGTCTTCTCCCTCACCCAGTCCAGAAACGCAACCGCTCCTTCGAGGGGATCCATGGTGTCAATGACATCTGTTATATCTTTTATCTTCAGCTTATGCTCGCCAAGAATGGAAATCCGTTTTTTCATCAGGACATCATAGTCCGATATATCCCGGGTTGTCAGTTTGAGCTCTTCTATTCCCGTTTTTTTTGCAACATTAATCCATATTTCCGGCACAAACACACCTTCAAGGTCCGAGCAGATAATATCCATTAGTTACTCCTGTTCTTCCTGATCAGATTCAATCCGAATAATTACTGTTTTGCTGTCGATCACATCCAACGAGTCGATTTCAGAAATTGCCTGCCGGACATCCCTTTCCCTGGCCTTGTGGGTGAGCATAACAATGGGAACCGGCCCTTTTGATTTCCGACCTTTCTGGTGAACCGATTTAATACTGATTCCATATCTGCCTAAAACACCGGCAATAGTTGAGAGCACGCCCGGCTTATCCGCTGCCGAAAACCTGAAGTAGTAGTTGGTCGTCAGCTCATTTATGGGAAGAACGGATGGTGTGCAAACCGGGGGAAAAGAAAACGCCAGTCTGTTCATTGCCCCGGACACCAGATCCCTCGCAATATCAACCACATCGCTGATAACCGCACTGGCGGTCGGCATCATTCCCGCACCATAACCATATAAAACAATCTCTCCGGTGGCATCACCCACGACAGAAATCGCGTTCAGTGACCCGTTGACGCTTGAAAGCGGATTGTCGTACGAAATCATGGCCGGGTGGACCCTGACGGCATTGCATGTGTCCTGCGCCTTGCTGATGGCCAGGAGTTTTATCTTATACCCAAACTCCTTGGCGAATTCGATGTCGAGGGGCGTGATGCCGGTTATTCCCTCGACATAGACATCGGAAAGGTCAACCCCGGTGCCGTAGGATAACGTTGAAAGCAGGCAGATCTTGTGCGCGGTATCCCCGCCTTCGATATCCAGGGTCGGGTCTGCTTCCGCAAAACCATTGTCCTGGGCCATGGCAAGCGCATCTTCAAATGACAGGCCCTCATCTTCAATCTTTGTGAGTATATAGTTACACGTGCCGTTTAAAATACCCGTGATGGATTTGATACTGTTTCCCACAAGCGATTCACGGATGGTCTTGACAATGGGAATGCACCCCCCGATACTTGCTTCAAAGGCAATGGCCACCCCCTTCTCCGATGCAGAGTAAAAGAGGCCTTTTCCCTCTTCGGCAAGGAGCGCCTTGTTTGCGGTCACGACATGCTTGCCCTTTTCAATTGCCTTTAACATCAGATCCTTTGCAATAGTATTGCCGCCGATCAGTTCGACGACAATATCGACCTCCGGGTCATCAACCACCTGAAAGGCATCTTTAACAAACACATTCTTGTCAAAATGGATCCCCCGGTCCGTTTCCGTATCAATGTCGGCTGCATATTTTAATTTAATGGACGCTCCAATGCGGGATTCAATAAGGTTCTGTTTTTCAATAAGGATTCTGCAGACTCCGGTTCCCACCGTACCGCAGCCGACGACCCCCACCTTGACTTCCTTCATGTCCGCTCCTGTTTTGACCTGTTTTGCTCTGATTATCTTCTTATATTCGGACTTTATTACACGATGCCCTTTATCTTGTCAAAAAAATTGTTTTGACTTTTATGGCAATTCGGTTTAATTTTCTTTTTCTATGCTTCTATGAAAAAGTAACAGGAGTCTTTATTTTCATATTCCTTTTCTTCATGATGTAAGCCAACAGGAGATGATAATGGGTAAATCGATGACCTATGCTGATGCAGGCGTTGATATCAATAAATCTGATAAATTTGTGGAAACCATAAAAGGTATCGCCGGACAGACACCCCGGTCCGGTGTAATGGGAGAAATCGGGGGCTTTGGCGGGCTTTTTTCCCTGAACGTATCCAAGATGGAGCGTCCCGTTCTCGTCAGTTCCACCGATGGTGTGGGCACAAAGCTGAAAATTGCCTTCATGATGAACAAGCATGATACCGTCGGCATTGATCTCGTCGGTATGTGTGTGAATGACATTGCCGTTCAAGGCGCAAAACCGCTTTTTTTTCTTGACTACCTCTCCATGGGAAATCTGAATACCCGGACGGCCACCGATATAATCAAAGGGATTGCCGACGGCTGCACCCAGGCGAACTGTGCCCTTATCGGCGGTGAGACGGCGGAAATGCCCGGTATGTATATGAAAGACGAGTATGACCTGGCAGGGTTCTCAGTGGGAATTGTCGATAACGATAAAATTGTCGACGGATCGGAAATACGGGTTGGCCATGTTCTCATCGGGATTGCCTCAAGCGGCCTTCACAGCAACGGCTACTCCCTGGTGAGAAAAATATGTTTCGACAAACTGAATCTGAAGATCGACGACCATGTCCCTGATCTCGGCCGAACCATTGGTGAAGAACTGCTCGAACCCACCCGGATATATTCCGAGAACATGGTAAGAATTCTAAAAGATTTTCCTGTCCACGGCCTTGCACATATCACCGGGGGCGGAATTACCGATAATATCCGGCGCATTCTCCCCACCACCTGTAAAGCTGAAATTAAAAACGGCTCATGGGAGGTCCATCCCGTTTTTACATTTCTTAAAGATGCCGGAAACATATCAGACGCCGAAATGCTGAGAACCTTCAACAACGGCATCGGGATGATAGCGGTGGTTCCCGAAGAGGTGTCCGAGGAAATCATGGATAGGCTCCAGGGGATGAATGAAAAAGCATTTCTCATCGGCTCCGTGGTAGATAGAAAGTCATCCAAAACACAAGTCAAGTTCATCTAACGATCTCGGAACCACACCCATGCTGGTATTAGGAATTGAATCCTCCTGCGATGAAACGGCGGCAGCCCTTGTTCTTTCCGGCAGCACGATTCTTTCTTCATCCGTAGCCTCTCAGATTGACACCCACCATCCCTATGGCGGTGTTGTTCCCGAGCTGGCATCCAGAAAGCACATTGAATCCATTGTGCCTGTCGTGGAAGATGCATTGAAAAAAGCCGGCAAAACCCCCGGCCAAATTGATGCTGTTTCGGTTACGCAGGGGCCCGGCCTGATTGGGTCTCTTCTCGTGGGATATTCTTTTGCCAAGGGATACGCTTATGCCCTGGGAATTCCATGGGTGGGAATCAATCACCTGGAAGGCCATGTCAATTCCGTATTTCTAACACAAGCCCCCCCCGCCTTTCCCTTCACCGCCCTTCTTGCATCGGGCGGCCACACCGGTATCTATCATGTCGTGTCCCATACGGAGATCGAGATCATGGGGCAGACCCGGGATGATGCCGCAGGCGAAGCATACGACAAAGTGGCTAAAATGCTGGGGCTCGGTTATCCGGGGGGACATGTCATCGATGGTATGGCAAAGAAAGGCGATCTTTTTAACATTCCTTTTCCAAAACCATATCTTGATAAAAACGCATTTGATTTCAGCTTCAGCGGCATTAAAACAGCGGTGAGCCGGTATATCCAGAAGCACACGGACACTTTTTCAGACAACATCCCGGATATTGCCGCCGGGTTTCAGGAATCGGTTGTGGAGGTCCTGACCCACAAGCTGATAATGGCTGCCGAGATCAAAGGTGTAAATCACGTTGCCGTTGTTGGTGGTGTCGCAGCCAACACCTATCTCAGAAAGCGCATTGAAGGGGCGGCAGCTGAAAAAGGGCTGTCCGTCCATATCCCGCCCCCTGAGCTCTGCGGAGACAATGCCGCCATGATCGCCGCCACCGGCTATCATTACCTGAAAAAAGGTGACAGATCTTCCATGGACAGTGATGTTTTTTCTAAAGTAAAGGTAAAATAAACCCTGCCCCACAGGGACTTCTTTCCCTTCTTACTCTTAATCATAATCGTAATCTTAATCTGCAGGTAACGCTGCTGTCACAGGTGTATTCCGTTTTATATTAGAAAAATAGATTAGGATTACGATTAGGATTAGGATTAAGAAATAGAGATTACATCATTCCGCCGTTGACGGATAACACCTGGCCGGTAATATAGGACGCCTCGTCTGAACAAAGAAACCGGACCACCTTTGCCACCTCAACGGGATCGCCCATTCTCTCCATTGGAATCAGCCGGGTGACCATATCACCCGGGATATTCTTTGTCATATCCGTCTGAATCAGTCCCGGAGCGACAATATTCACGCGGATCCCCAGTTTCGCAACCTCCAGGGCCACGCTGCGGCTCGCACCGATGAGCCCTGCTTTTGCCGCCGAATAATTGGCCTGCCCTTTGTTGCCGGCGAGACCGGTAACCGAGGATATGGATACAATGGCGCCTCTTTTTTGGGACATCATTCGTTTCAGTACCGGTTTGGTTACGTTGTAAAATCCTTTCAGCGTCGTATCCAGAACAGAGTCCCACTTATTTTCGGACATCATTACAAACAGGCCGTCTCCGGTAATACCGGCATTGTTCACCAGTACATCAATGGTGCCGAACCGGGCGGTAATCCGGTCAATGGCGTCCTTTGTCTCTTTATTTTCGGAAACATCAAACCGCCATAGGTGTCCGTGACGCCCTTCCTCCTCGATCAACGAAAGGGTTTCTTCCGCAGACGCCTTGTCTGACTTGTAATTTATAATGACATGATATCGGCTCCTGGCGAATTCAAGACAGATGGCTCGCCCGATCCCCTTGCCGCCCCCGGTGACGACGGCCACCTTCTTTTGATCATCGTTCATGTGCAACCCTAAAAGAATATCTAATCTTATGGAAAAGTTACAGTGGAAAATCCGCTCTGTCAGCCTACCCTTTTTAAAAAGACGGTGTCAACTTTTTTATGAGGGAATTTTCTTTTCATCGCCTCTTTTTAGTGCCACAATAAGCGGGGAAACATAATGATGAAAAGGATTAAAAATCATGGCTGTACGTTTCATAGTGTTGTTTATTTTCGCTTACATCCTGGGCTCTGTCAATTTTTCCATTATCCTGTTCAAACTTGCCGGAAAAGGAGACCCCCGGCATAAGTTCAGCAAGAATGCCGGGGCAACCAATGTGTACCGGCAGGCCGGTATGTTCTGGGCACTGGCAGTGCTTATCCTCGACATGGGCCGGGCGATGATCGTTGCTTACGCATCCCTCCATTTGCTGGATACTGCATATGTCACGTGGATGGGCCTGGCATTGATTCTTGGAAACCGCTACCCTTTGTTTCATGGCTTCAAAGGCGGAAAAGGTGTCGCAAACTACCTTGGTTTTACCCTGGTTCTGGCGCCGCCCGCCGTACCGGCGGCATGTCTTGCCTGGGCGCTATGTTATCTGTTCTTCCGTATGCCGTTCGCCTCATCGTTTGCCATGACCATTATACTTGCCGCCGGAACAATGAATGTGGGTCTTGGCTCGTTTGCTTGGGTCGCAGGAACAGCTGTTACCGCACTGTTGATATTTTACAACCATAAGGATAATGTTATGGAAAAGCTGAAAGCCTAATTCCGACTGCCTTCAAGAGAAAAGTAAACACATATATCATGACATCACATTTTTTCATAGAGCTTGCCGGCTGGGTCCCTGCGATTATTTTTCCTTCCGCCACCTTCCTTCAGTTATTAAAAATCGTCAGGGAAAAAACCGCGGAAGGAGTGAGTATTTCATCATGGACCCTCTTTGGATTTGCAAATATCGGCTTGTATTTCTATGCGGAAAAGTACCTTGCCCTGCAGTCCCTGGTGGGTTTCCTGGGAACCGCCATAATTGATTTTCTTATCGTGGGCATGGCCATCAAACTAAAAGCCGAAAAGTAACAAAGAAGCATAAATATGTCATGTTTGAAAGCAGAAACCTGTTTGAATAAACTAGGGATCGTAAAGAAAGAGCAGGCAGTGTAATTATCCGTGCCGGTGGAGTTTTCGTATCCTGAATAATTCTTCAAACACAAACAGGGATTTTTTTAAATTGTCATACTGGATTCTGGAGTCTTCCATGTGCGTCCAGGTTACGGGAAATTCCTTTACCGTCAGGCCTTCTTTTTTTGCAAGCCAAAGGATCTCAGGGTCAAAGATAACGCTGTCAAGAAGCTGTCTTGAAAAAAGGCGGCCGGCGGCATCCTTTTTGAACAGTTTAAATCCGCACTGGGTATCCCTGTAATGTATGCCCAGATACAGGCTCTGAATTAACGTGTAGAGCTTTGCGGACAGTTCGCGGATAAAATTCTGATGGTGGGATACGATAGACCCCTCTATGGCCCTTGAAGCAATGGCAATGTCGGCACCGTCTCTTATCAGTTTTAATCCTTTTTCCACTTCGGCCATCTCCACCGAGTAATCGGCATCCATGAACATGACAATGTCATAAGCGCCGCGCAGCATGCCATAGCGTACGGCATACCCTTTCCCCTTGTTGGGGTGATACTCAAGAAAACGTAAACTTACTTTCCGCCCCGCATCAAACCCATTGACAACAGAGGCGGTATTATCCGTACTTCCATCGGAAACAACGAGGATCTCACTGTTGTGCTCCCTCGTATTCAGATACGCCAGGCTTTTTTCAAGGGTTTGGACAATCCTGTCTTCCTCATTGTATGCCGGAATAATAACCGATAGTGTATTCATACTTTCTGCCCAATGGACTCCTGTTTTTTTTTTGCAAGGTCGATGATTTTGTTTGAAAGAATAATGAAAAGAGCGCCCAGTATTGATCCGTTGAACATGCCGACCAGAACATCAAATGGATAATGCACCCCAAGATATACCCTTGAATACCCGACCAGAAAAGCAAGTCCGTAAAAAAGGGGCCAGAATTTACGGAAATAAAACGTCAGGAAAATGGCCGCGGCAAAGGTGTTTGATGCATGCGCCGAGGGCATGGAGTGAGAGCGGCCCACTATTTTTTTTTCCAGTACGCCCTTATTATCCCACCGTTTATGGACCCGGTTGTAGTGATGAATTTTCGAAAGGCTGTGATACGGGCGCGGCCTGTCGAACAAAGGCTTCAACACATCCGAGGTCACAAATTCCGTCACGCCGATTAAAAGGAAAATCATGACAACGATGATACGACTCTTTGCGCTCTTTTTAATAATCATCCACAGTGCGATAATGGCAATGGGAATGTAAAAGTTTTTCTGGTTGGACACAAATGGCATGAGAACATCGAAAAACAGGTTCTGCCCTGCCCTGTTGATCAGGTAAAACAACTCTATATCTATCTTCTCAATGGAACTCAACATTTACTTAGCCGGCGTCCTTTGCTGATGACATTTGCATATTATGAAGTTTCCAATACTCGCCTTTTTCAGCCAGCAGGGCATCGTGCCTGCCCTGTTCCACTATGCGTCCGCCCACAACCACAATGATTCTGTCCGCATTCTTTATGGTTGACAGCCGGTGGGCAATAACAAAGGTGGTTCTTCCCTTCATCAAATTTTCAAGGGCCTTCTGGACCAGCATTTCGGACTCTGTATCCAGGGAAGACGTTGCCTCGTCCAGAATAAGTATCGGCGCATTTTTAAGAAGGGCGCGGGCAATGCATATCCGCTGCTTCTCACCGCCGGACAACCGTCCGCCAAGCTCACCTATGGGTGTGGCAAAGCCTTTTGGAAAACTCTTTACAAAATCATACGCATATGCCGCTTTTGCCGCAGCCTCTATGTCTTGGTCGGAAGCCCCCGGATTGCCATAGGCAATATTATTTCGCACCGTGTCATTAAAGAGTATCGGCTCCTGGGTGACGATTGCTATCTGCTTTCTCAGTGATTTAATGGATGCATCTTTCAGGTTGATGCCGTCTATCAGAATCGCCCCCTCGCTCACATCGTAAAATCTGGGAATCAGGTTGACAAGCGACGATTTGCCGCCGCCGCTCACACCGGCAAGGGCGAGAATTTCACCTTGATTGACCTCCAGGTTGATGTCCTTTAACACCATGTCGCTCTCATATTTAAAACTTACATGCCTAAACTCGACATGGTGGGGCCCGGTTTCGATTTCAATGGGGTTGTCCGGATCGACAATATCGGATTCCCGCTCTATGATATCAAACACCCTGTCCGTGGCCGCCAGGCCCTCCTGAATGGCATTATTCAGCTTACTGAGCTTTTTTACGGGATCATACAGCATAATCACCGCAGCCAGAAACGACATGAATGTTCCAACCGTCAGTTGGCCTGAAATCACCTGAACCCCCCCGAACCAGATGACAAAGGCAATGCCCACGCCGCCTAAAAACTCCATAACAGGTGAAGACAGGGACTTTGCAATCACCGTCTTTATTTCAAG
>Ga0180435_10000530_pt1 | contig 39990 bp, 34 predicted proteins | sample SS_ome_3_FD_132467 | JGI IMG/M metagenome (GOLD analysis project Ga0180435, IMG submission 132467) | Hypersaline lake sediment archaeal communities from the Salton Sea, California, USA - SS_3_S_1 metaG | ecosystem: Environmental > Aquatic > Non-marine Saline and Alkaline > Hypersaline >... | reverse complement strand
TCGGTAATGCCGCTGTTGAGGAAGACGTCGTCGAGTTTGCCGACGGTCGTTACGGCAACGCCGTTCTCGTACAGCCGGTCGAGCACGGTCGGTTCCGGCAGGGGAAAGGAGAAATCGCGGCGGTTGCCGGTGCGTACGAAGCCGCCGGGTTCGCCGACAAACGGCCTGGCGATGACGCGGCCCACGCGGTAGGGATTGCAGAGCTCCCGCGCCATGCGGCATCCGGCATACAATTCATCGAGAGGGACGACCTCTTCGTGCGCGGCAATCTGGAAGACGGAGTCGGCGCTGGTGTAGGCGATCCAGGCACCGCTTCGGATGTGTTCCTCGCCGAGTTCCGCGATAATGCGGGTGCCGCTGGCGGCACGGTTGCCGATGATCCCGCGGCCGGTTTGGCGGCTGAACGACTCGACGAGCGCCGGCGGGAAAGACGGCGGACCGGAGGGGAACAATGCAAAACCCTCCTCGAGCAGCAGGCCTGCCATTTCCCAGTGTCCGGTCGTGGTGTCTTTGCCGCGGGAAAGTTCCCGCATGGCGCCGAATGCTCCGCGCGGGCTCCGGCGGGGAGATACACCGTCTATGGGCAGACCGCCGGGCAGAAGCGGCGGTATGTTGCCGAGGCCGAGCGACTCGAGCACCGGCAGCGAAAGCGGTCCGGCGGCATCGGCGGTGTGCGCCAGCGTGCTTGCCCCGGCGTCGCCGTATTCGGCGGCGTCCGGGGCCGCGCCGATCCCGACCGAATCAAGAACAATCAAGAAACACCGCATGACCGCTAAGATACAGGTGACGCGCAGAGACTGAAAGCCGAAATTGGCTTGCCGGACGGGGAGCGCGGGAGCAGGATAGAGTTATGAGAGCCGCCGACTTCTGGGAGAAGACGGATGACGGGCGAGTGCGCTGCCTGTTGTGCCCTCACGCCTGCCGTCTTACCGAGGGGCAAACCGGCCTCTGTCGTGTCAGGACCGTCCGCGCAGGGAAACTGACCGCCGCCGCATACGGCTTGATATCTTCGGCCGGCGTCGATCCGATCGAAAAGAAACCTCTTTACCATTTTCATCCCGGGGCGGACATATTCAGCATCGGGGGCTGGGGGTGCAACTTCGCGTGCGCCTTCTGCCAGAACTGGACTATCTCGCAGCAGGTGCTCGACGATTCCCGCCAGGTGCAGCCGAAAGAGATTGTCACTCGCGCCGGCGCCGGGGATTCGATCGGGATCGCCTACACTTACAACGAGCCGCTCATAGCATACGAGTTTGTTACCGATTGCGCGCGTCTGGCGAGAGAGCGCGGTCTGGCCAACGTGCTGGTGACAAACGGATTCATCAGGCCGGAACCGGCCGCGCGCTTGCTGCCCTTGATCGACGCGCTGAACATAGACGTCAAGAGCATGGAAGACTCTTTCTACCGTACGCATTGCCGGGGAAGGCTCGAACCGGTCAAGGCTTTCGCCGCTCAGGCGAAGCAGGCCGGGCGCCACGTTGAGATCACCAACCTGGTGATTCCCGGTCTGAACGACGAAGAGCATCTGTTCGCCGAACTGGCCGACTGGGTAGTCGATGCACTGGGAGCCGAAACGCCGCTGCACCTGAGCGCCTACCGGCCGATGTACAAGATGGAGGCGCCGCCCACGGACCCGGGCATTCTGCGGAAGGCTTACCGTATCTGCGCACAACGCCTGAACTACGTGTATCTCGGCAACGTTGCAGGCAATGCCGGGGCATCAACCCTGTGTCCCGGTTGCGGCACCGTGCTCGTGGAGAGATACGGATACCGCACACGCATTGCGGGCCTGAACACCGATGAGGGCAAATGCAGCGTTTGCGGCCGGGCAGCGGACTTCGTTTCGTAGAGATACGCCCGGGCTAGAGGAGTTCCTCGTTTTCGGCGGGAACGCCTTCGGCGTCTTCCTCTTCCTCATCCTCATCCTCGGAAGCCGCCGTGAAGTCGCGAAACTCGCCCTGCTTGAGAATGTGCTCTCCCCAGCCTGCATACAGAGCTCCGCTCAAGTATCCGGTCAAAGTCTGACGAAGCTGCGGTTTCAGATAGTCGACCAGCCCGATTTCGCCCGGCGCGCGCTCCAGGAGGTGCGCCAGGATGACACCGTCACCGGACTCGATCGGACTGGACACGTCTCCCGGGCCCATTGTGACCAGCTCGGGCAAGAGTGCTTCCGTGTACTTCAAGTCGTTCGAGCCTATGCCCTCATAGACGCTGAACACCTCGGATGTCACTACAAGGGCGCCATGCTCCGACATCACCCGGGTAAAGGCGTTCGTGCCGGCGGCAAGGATTTCGGCGCGAATCTCGCCGGCCTTCTCCACCATGGCTTTCCGCACCGCATTGCTGACCGCCCGCGGCATCACCAGCTCGACGATGTTGGTAAACGGCGGCAAATGGATCGGGACGCGATCCTGCGAGGCAATGACGTACACTTCGCCGCCGTCAACAACGGCGTCGCTGAAGTAAGAGTTGGGATCGTCCTCGTCCAGATTGAAGGCCGCCTGCCTGAAGGATGCTCCAACATCCAGGCCGGGCACGTCCTCGAACGCCGAGAAATAGTCCGTCGTGCGAATACTCAGACCGGCCTGGGCGGCGACCGCGGCCATGTCGGGGGCATTGCCGTTGCGCTCGGGCGCAAGCGCCATAACAAAACCCGTGGCATTGTCCTTGGCCTTGAATGTCGCCGCCCGCACAAGGAGATTTGAACGGATTTGCTCTTTCACGTCCTCGATCGGCACCGGGATAGAAGCGCCGTTGGTATCGACGGTCATGTAGTTCTGCAGGTTGTCGTCGTAGAAACGTTCGATGTCGGCATCTTTCACGGTCGAGGATCCGAGATAATTGGAGACAGGGAAAGCAACGTAGCGCACGCGTATCTTCTCGGGCACGATAAAAAGATTGGTGTTGGCCTCGTAGAACGCGCGAGCGTCTTCTTCGCCGACCTGCACTGCCGCGGCCGGATTCTCCTCCCGCGGCAGCAGTGCATATTCAACTTTCATGTTGTCGGTCAGGTTGGCCAGGCGGCGTTGCAGATCCGATGGCGGAATCCACAATAGCGATTCGGCAACCGCGCTTATCTTGCGGAGCGTGATGTCCTGGCGCACGTACGCTTCGAAGAGACTTCGCGGGATACGCAGACTGCTCTCGACGACGGCGCGGTAGCGCTCGCGGTTGAAGACTCCGTTTTCGGCAAAAGTGGGATCTCGCTGGATCAACTGGGCGACTTCCTCGTTGGAAGCCGTCAGCCCCATTTTGTCGGCTTCCCGCAGCATCGCCAGTCTCAGCCAGGTGCGCCGGCTGAGGGCCTGCTCGGCCTCAGGAGTCATGGCGCCCTGGTCGCGCAAGCCCATTTCGAAAAAGCGCGCCGTGAGAAACTCTTCGCGCGAGACTTTTCGCCCGAAAAGCTCGCCCATGCCGCTTTGCCGTTCGTCGGTTTTACAGCCTTTCACCGCGCCGGCCGAGAGGACGAAGGATACGCTGACGAGGACAGCCACAAATGCCCATATCAGACGGTTGCGAATCAACTTGTTGAATTTCGTTATAAGCATGGCCTTACTCCGCGCCTTGTAGCTCAAAAAACGTGCATCCCGAGCTTCTGGCCCGGGATGCACGGAATGCGCTCCATACCGTGGTTATAACCTTAACGCCTGCCGGTCGGTGTTACGTCGCCGTAGCCTCTGCCCGTAACCGTGGCACTGGCCGAGGCTGATCCGTAACGTCCTGACCCCGTGAAATCGACTGTTGCCGTGAAATTGCCTGCGTCTACCGGGCAGAAGTGCACGGCGACGCTGGACGAACGGCCCTGGAACAGGCGCGGCACCCCGCCGATTGCGAAGTGCGGGCCGGGAACCGCGGTCGAAACATCCATCCAGCCGTCACCGTCATTCAATACGGTGAAGTGGAGCGTTTTGCATTCACCGATCTTAACGGAGCCGAAATTGAGTTGCGGAGGGCTGACGGCGATACTGGGAAAACGTTCTTCCCGCTCCGTGGTGGCCGGCCTGGAAGTCGGTGTAACCGGCGTAACCGGGACCACCGGCCTGATCCCCTTTGCCGCCCTGGCGGCCGCCGCGTCGGCGGGGGGCACCGTGGTCGTGGTCGTCGTGGTAGTCGTCGTCGCGACCGGAGGAATCTCCGGCCAGTCATCTCTCGCCGTGGGGACGCGCGCTTCCGGGGACGGCGCCGCAGCCTCCGGCATCGCTTCATCTTCCGGCAGGATTTCCTCTTCCTCTTCAATCGGCTCGGTGTAGGTGTCGGCCTGTTTGACGCTGCCGTCCGGCGACACTTCCAGTACCGTGACGATGTCCCTGCCGGCCGTGTCCGCGGTCTTGCGCAGTATCTTGATAACGGATCCTTCTTCCGTCGCCACCAGGCGCGGGGCAGCCTGGCTGTCCTTTACGGTAACACCAAAGTCGCCCTTGATGTTCTTAATGCGCACGAAGCCGCGGTCATGCGAGCAGGAGATTGACACCCAGTCGTTCTTATCGATCACCGGAATCTCGAAGCCCGGGCCTCGGGCTGAAAGCTCGCCCTTGTCGCACGAAACCAGGACGACCTTCAGATCTTCTTCCATGGATACATCGACGGCCGACTGTCCCCCTGTCTTGCAGATGACCGTTGAACAGCGCGTCACGACACGCAACATGTTGATCTGCTCGTAGTTGTCTTCGAGCGACATTGAAACCTTGCCGCTTCTGATGCGCAGGATTTTCTGTGCGGGAGCATCAGCGTCTTCGGCTACCGTCAGGCTTGTGTTTTCAGCAACGGCGCACTCGTTGTCTTTTGACAAAACGACTGTGAGAGAACCGCCCGGGCCTGTGACGACACGGGTCCCGAAAGGGTAGGCCCTGCCGGCTTCGGGGGGAACGAATGTCTGAGCATCGGGCGGCAGTACGTGGCAGTCCCCCTCGACGCGAAAAACCTGGAAGAGCGGCTGGAATGGGGCCGCGTGCGCCGAGGGGCAGAGAGCCGCCAGGCATCCCAGAACGGTCAAAATAACAAAAGTGCGTCTCATAAATGCGCCTCCTGCGTTACGCAAACCCTTATCTCGCACATTACGCGACACAAGCTATCCCTCCGCGTCATGCAAGTCAAGCGCTAACCTGGATTATTCGCATTCGCGAATAATCCAACTCTCCGGGGCGCCGCGTAAGTCGCCTATCGCGCCAACGCGGTAGCGCGATGACGGCCGCGCGGGGCGCGGCAGCTATTCACGGCGGAAGACTCGCGGACAGCCGGGATCCCGGAGGCAAGGCTCCCGGCGCGTTGGAAAAAATTTCAAAAAAAACTTCTTTTTTCTTGATACGGCGGCTACAGATAGATAGAAGGCAGCGGTCTGTAAATGCAAGGTTTGGTGCGATTTAACGCGCAATGAAAGCGAGGTCCGTTTTCATGACCAAAAGGGCGGCAAAGGGCGGCAAGATCAGGAAGAAGGCGGCGCCGAAGGCAGGCAAGGCCCAGGCGAAGGGAAAAGTCTCCGCGAAAACAGCGGCGCGCGGGCGCAAGAAAACCGCCGCGGGACGGGCCGGCGCCCCGAAGAAGAAAAGCGTGAAGAGAGCCGCAAAGAAGAAAAAGGGCGCCGCCGGCAAGACCGCGCGTCGACCGGGTAAGCCCCCCGAGAAGAAGCCGCAGACAAGCGAAGCAGAGGACGAGGTCAAGCTCCGCGACGACGACCGTGAAGGCGCCGAAGATCAGATCGACGAGGAGGCGGAACCCAGCGAAGATGAAATAGACGCCGCTTCGCACGTCGAGGCGGAGAAGCATGCGGTATCCGACGAGGCGCCGAAGGACAACAGGGAAAAGCGGAACGAGCAGGTCAAGGAACTCATTCGACTGGCGGAATCACAGGGGTTCCTCACCATCGAGGATATCAACGACGCCGTTCCCGACAGCGTGATCAGCGCCGACGAGATGGAGTCGTACCTGACCCTTCTGCGCGGCATGGACATCGAGATAATCGAGTCCTCCGATGTCGACAAGTATCGCAAGGAGCACCCCAAGGCTAAACGCGGCGCCAGGGAAGCCAAGCTGGACTTTTTCGACGATCCGATCCGGATGTACCTGCATCAGATGGGCCAGGTTCCGCTCCTGACGCGCGAACAGGAGGTGGAGATCTGCAAGCGCATCGAGAAAGCCGAGATCGGTGTGCGCACGCTGTTCAACCAGTTCGCTCTCGCGTCTGACATGTATCTCAATCTCGTGCGGCGCCTGGAGGAAGGTGACGAAAGGTTCGACAGGGTCGTGGTCGACAAGTTCGTCGACAGCCGGGACCAGTATATGGAGGTGCTGCCGTCGATAAAGAACAATGTCAAACGTTCGCGCCAGCAGGTGGTCAAGGCCTACGAGCAAATGCGGAAGGCAAAAGTCGCCAGGGGCGAGCGGGAACGCAAGTTGAAGTCTCTGGACAGGGCGCGCGACAAGTTCTCCGAGTCGTTTTCGAAGCTTCATTTCAAACAGAAGGTAATCGAGGCCATGGCGGCGGAGGTTGAATCTTACCACCGCATTACGCGCCAGCGCCTGCAGGATCTTGCCGCGCTGGAGAAAAAGCGCCGCAGCAAGAAGCGCGACGCGGAAATGCGCGAGCACAGGAAGTGGTTGCGGGATATGGAGGCCGGGACATGCATGCCGCGCGACGAGTTCATTGAGAAGTTCGCGGAGCTGCGGGAGTTCATGCAGCGCGGTCAACAGGCCCGGACCGAAATGGTTGAGGCCAACCTGCGCCTCGTGATCAGCATAGTCAAGAAGTACATGAATCGCGGATTGTCGTTCCTCGACTTGATTCAGGAGGGCAACACCGGCCTGATGAAGGCGGTTGAGAAGTTCGAATACAGAAGGGGATACAAGTTCAGCACATATGCAACATGGTGGATTCGGCAGGCGGCCACGCGTGCCATCGCGGACCAGGCCCGCACCATCCGGATCCCGGTGCATATGATAGAAACCATAAACAAACTGTTGCGTGTTCAGAAGAGGCTGGTTCAGGAATTCGGCCGGGAACCCACGCCGGAAGAGGCGGCCGAGGAGATGGAGATGCCGGTCGAGCGCGTTCGCGCCGTTTACAAGATGGCGCAGCAGCCCATTTCCCTGCAGAGCCCGGTGGGCGACGGCGATGACGCCAACTTCGGGGACTTCATTGAGGACAAGGGGGCGGAGAACCCTTCCGAGATGACGGCTTACAGCATGCTCAAAGACCGGCTGAGGGACGTATTGCACACCCTGACCGACCGCGAGCGGGCCGTGCTCGACTACCGTTTCGGCCTGACCGACGGATACTCCAGGACTCTCGAGGAAGTGGGCAAGGAATTCTGCGTTACCAGGGAACGTATCAGGCAGATCGAGGCGAAGGCCCTTCGAAAGCTGCGGCATCCGACCAGGATGAGAAAGCTGGAGGGTTTTCTGGAGGCGCGTTAGAATCGCTGCGCCGGCAACGTTCCAGTCTCCCGCCCGTCCGGGCGACCGCAAACATAGATAAAGGAGAGTGATTCATGTTCGAGCAACTGCGGGCCCCAGAGATCGTCAAACTGGTTGGCATGTTTTCGATCATCTGGTTCATACTTGGAATTCTGATCGGCAAGAGGCTCCCCCGCCCGTCTGCCGCCAGGAAGAATAGCCGCCGGAAAACGCCGCCTGTGCGGAGGAATCAGGGCGGGAGCGAGGAACTCTACGTTGGAAACCTGCCCTATGGCGTCTCGGAGAAGGATGTGCGCAAGACTTTCGAGCGCTACGGCCCGGTGACTTCCATACGGTTGATAGAGCATAAGAACGGAAAGTCCAAGGGGTACGGCTTTGTGGAGATGGGGGACAAGGATACGGCTTCTTCCGCCATCAAGGGATTGAACGGAAAAGAGTTCAAGGGACGTTCAATCGTGGTCAGCGAAGCGCGTTCCAGCAAGCGTCGTCAACGGGCCGACCGTTAACACAAGGGGTCTGAGGGGCGCCTTGTTTGTTTTTCGGCCGGGGTCACGGTTGCGTCCGTACCAGCATCGGCTCGGCGACGGCGCGGGCGGCATCTTCTCCGTCGAGCATCCGGACGAGCGTCAGAACGAATTCGAAAGCCGTACCGGGTCCGCGGCTGGTTACGATGCGCCCGTCGACGACGACGCGGTCGTCCACGACCCGCGGGGCCTTGAGTTCGTGGCGGACGCCCGGGTGGCATGTTGCCGTGCGCCCGCCAAGCACGCCGGCCGCCTGGAGGACAAGGGGGCCCGCGCAGATTGCTCCCACGAATCTGCCGTCGGCAACAAAACCGCGGACCGCATCAAGGATTTTCGGCTCGGCAATCAGGTTCGCCACCCCGTCCGCTCCACCGGGGATGATCAGCGCATCGAAGTCCCGGGTTGAGACGTCGTTCCAGGCCATATCGGGCAGGAGCTTGACGCCGCGCGAGGCGGTGACCGGCGTGCTCAGACCGGCGGCCGTCACCGTCCACCCCGCCCGCCGCAGCGTGTCTATCACGATAACGGCCTCCATTTCTTCCACTCCGTCGGCAAGAGGCACGAGAACATTATGCATGACAAACTCCCTTGATCGGTTGCCGATTACCCGATAATGGCATTGTGCCGATGCCTTTTCAAGACGCTATACTTGAACCGCCGGAGTTCTTGGTTTGGAACAGAAAACAGTCTATATTCGCGAAATGAAATACATCAGCACCAGGGGACAAGTGGATCCCGTCGGATTCAGCGAGGCCGTTATGACGGGCCTGGCCCCCGACGGGGGGCTCCTGCTGCCGGAGAGTATACCGGACGTACGGAATCGTATAGGCGATTGGTGGACCATGTCATATCAGCGGCTGGCGGCCGAGATCATGCGGCCGTTCGTCGACCTGTCCGGCGATGCACTGCACGCCATACTGGAGAGAAGCTACAGTGTTTTTGACAACGCGGAGGTAGCGCCGATTGCCGCCGTCGGGCCGGTTTACATGCTGGAGTTGTTTCACGGTCCGACCCTGGCCTTCAAGGACGTTGCGCTGCAGTTCCTCGGGAACCTCTTCGAACACATCCTGGGGGAGGCCGGCGGCCGCTTGAACGTCCTGTGCGCGACCAGCGGAGATACCGGCAGCGCCTCAATCCAGGGGTTGCGAGGCAAAACCGGCATGAGCATCTTCGTGATGCATCCTCATAATCGCATCAGCAGGATCCAGGAACTGCAGATGACGTCCGTGCTGGATCGCAACGTTTTCAATATTGCCGTCGAAGGCAATTTCGACGATTGCCAGGCGGTCATGAAGGCTGTTTTCAACGACCTGCCGTTCAAACGTCTTTACTCGCTGGGATCCGTAAATTCGATCAACTGGGCGCGGGTCGCGGCACAGATTGTCTACTACTTCTACGGCGCCTTCCGCGTGATGGACGTCACCGGCGCCGGGCACGTCAACTTCTGCGTGCCGACCGGAAATTTCGGCGACATCTTTGCCGGGTATCTGGCCGCCCGCATGGGACTGCCCGTCAGGCAACTGATCCTGGCCACCAACGAAAACGACATTCTGACCCGCTTTTTCCGGACCGGCCGCTACAGCAAAGGCGAGGTGCACGCGACGCTCAGTCCGTCGATGGATATCCAGGTTGCCAGCAACTTCGAGCGATATCTTTACTACTGCCTGGGCGGCGATGCGGCGCGTCTGCGAAAGCTGATGGATAATTTTGCGGAGAAGGGCGAGCTGACGATCGACACGCGCGGCGAGGGGGTCGACCCGCTGTTCACGGCGAAGGCCTGCAACAGGGCCGAAACACTGCGCACAATCCGCAAATTCTACGACGAGTACGATTACCTCATCGACCCTCACACGGCCACCGGCGTATTCGCGTCGGAAACCGCGCCGGACGACTCGCCGACCGTCTGCCTGGCCACCGCGCACCCGGCCAAGTTCCCCGACGCGGTCGCGGAAGCGATCGGTTCAGACGCGGCCAGGCATGCATCGATCGACGCTCTCGCCGGCAAGCCCGTCCGGTGCGACGTGCTGCCTGCTTCGGTCGATGCCGTACGCGCCTACATTCGCGAAAGGATTGCCGATTTATGAGAACCGCGGAGATCAAGGAAAAGATCGTGGAGCTGCTCGCTAAAGCGCGGCAGGCGCCGCCCACCGCGCGGGAAATTGCCGAGGAGCTTGGATTGAGCGGCGCCGGGCGAAAACGCCTCGGCAAACTACTGGCGGAGCTGCATCGCGAGGGACTGATCGTGCCGCTCCGGCGCGGCCGTTATGCGCTCGGCCCTGAAACGGAACTTCTTCCGGGCCGCCTGCAACTGACCAGGGCCGGCAACGGTTTTGTCGATACCGATAAAGGATCGGTCTTCGTACCTTCCGAGGCGGTCGGCACGGCGCTGCCGGGAGACCGTGTTATGGTAAGGCTGGAAGTCGGCGAGAACGACCGCGGACCCGCCGGCCGGGTGGTCCGCATAATCGAGCGCTCCCGCCACGACATTGTCGGCACACTCAAATCCACCGGCAGTTTCCTTTACGTGCTGCCGCTCGATCCGGTGTACCGGCGGGACTTTTACGTTGCGGATGCCGGCGGCGCCCGGCTTGACGACCGGGTAGTCGTCGGTTTTACAAATTGGCAGAACAGGCACGTCAGCCCCGAAGGCGAGATTCTCGAGGTGCTGGGGCCGGCCGACAAACCGGCGGGAGATACACTGGCGGTAATGCGGCAGTACGGCTACGAGGACGGATTCCCCGACAAGGTAATGCGAAAGGCCGAGGCAGCTTCGTCGCTGATAGAGTCGGCGGGCAAGCGTGAAGACCTGCGAAGCATGTTCGTTTTGACAATCGACCCGGTCAAGTCCCGCGATTACGACGACGCGCTCTCGCTTGAGCGCGATTCGCGGGGACGCCGCGTGCTGGGCGTCCATATCGCCGACGTCAGCCACTTCGTCCCCGCGGGAGGCGCTCTCGACGAGGAGGCCCGCCGGCGCGGAAACAGCGTCTATCTGCCGGACAAGGTGCTGCCGATGCTTCCCGAACAGCTTTCCAACGGCGTTTGCAGCCTGCGTCCGGGCGTTGGGCGGCTGACGGTCTCGGCGTTCATCACCTTCGACGATAAGGGCGAGGTGCTGTCGAGGCGTTTTGCGCGCACCGTGATTTGTTCGGCGGCGCGGCTCACATACGACCAGGTCCTTGCACTGCTGGAAAAAGGTAACGCCGCGGCAAAGAAAGCCCGGCGGGCCCATGACGGAACAGGGCTGGACCGGCGGACGAGCGACAAGATCATGGAGCTGGATTCGCTGGCACAGCAGCTCAGACAACGGCGCTTCGATCGGCACGCGCTCGACATCCGGATGCGCGAGTGCGAAGTTGAACTTGCTGCCGACGGCACGGTTTCGGATATCCGCCTCGTTCTCAACGACCGGTCGCATCAGCTTATCGAAGAGTGCATGGTGGCGGCGAACGAGGCGGTCGACCTCGAGCTGTCCAACCGGGGGGTGGCCACGATCTCCCGGTTCCATGAACCGCCGCGCGAGGAGAAACTTCAGGAACTGGCGCTGGAACTGCAGGGCATGGGTTACTCCCCCGGCAACCTGGCGGTGCCGGCCAACCTGGCGGCCTTCATGCGGTCGGTGAACGACGACCCCCTGGCGCACCACGTCAGGGTCGCGGTTCTCAAGAGCATGAATCGCGCGGTCTACTCGGCCTCGCAGCGTGGCCACTTCGGGCTGGCAAAGGCTTTCTATACCCATTTTACGTCTCCGATACGACGCTACACAGACCTGGTTGTACACCGCTTGCTGGGTGCGGCCGTGCTTGACGGAGAGGCGGCGGAAAAGGGCAGCCGTCGGCTCCCTTACCGCGGTCCCGAGTTGGAGCAGATATCCTCTTATTGCTCCGATACCGAGCGCAGGGCCGAAGAAGCCGAAAGAATGCTGGCCGAGATCAAGAAGTGCCGTTACCTCGCGCGCGAGTCAAGAGACAATCCCGACAGGGAATACGAAGCCGTTGTCGTAAACGTTACGAACTTCGGCCTCTTCGTGGAACTGATCGAAATCCAGATAGATGGCCTGGTTCATGTTTCCGGCATTTCAGAGCGTTTCGTCCGCTTTGACCGACGCAACCGGGCCCTGCGGTCCGGAAGGGATGTCTTCAAGGTCGGCAAGCGCATCCGGGTGCGTGTTGTTGATGTCGACCTGGACAAGCGCCAGGCCGAACTTGTGGTTGCGTAATTCCGGCTTGCCTGCGGCCAGGAAATGCACCATAGTGCCGTCTTTCCGTTGCCAAGAAAACCTAGCGAGGAACTGTAATGGGAAGAGGCAGAACACTCAGTAAGAAACCGGTTACGCGGCCGCGCAAGAGCGCGGGCGAACGCCGGCGCAGAGACATGGTGCAGAAGAAGCGGCTTGTTGCCCTGGGCATGGCTCCGGAAGCCGTGGAGAAGCTTACCTCGCGCAAGGTGAAGGATCTGTTGAAGCGGCCTAAGAAGCTGGCCGCCTCCGGTTAAACGCTCGATGCGGAGGGATCTTATTCCCACATCTCGCGTATTCGCGCGGCCGCGTCGCGGCCGGCCTTTATCGCCGACTCGGCATCCTCCTCTTCCGCCTGATCGAGGTGCACCGGATCCATTGACTGACGCACCTCTTCCGTGAAATAGCGCGAGAGCTGCGCGTAGCTGTGGGCGTCCCCATGGCGGTACCACCTGTGGTAGTAGCGCTGGGGCCAGGTCACGTAAAGGAAATTGCGTGCCCGCGTCATGGCCACGTAAGTCAGGCGCATTTCCTCCTCGATCTCGTCTTCCGATCCCGTTGCCATGTCTGAAGGGAGGCACCCGTCGGAGGCATGGATCAGGTAGACAACATCCCACTCGCAACCCTTGGCGCTGTGAATCGTTGAAAGCACCAGCCAGTCTTCGTCGCGCAGCGGCGGCCCGGCGAGATCGGCGGTCGAACTGGGCGGGTCGAGCTGCAGGTCGGCCAGGAACCTGCGTCTCGATCGGTAACCCGCGGCTATCTGCTCGAGGTTCTCCAGGTCGCGGTCCCGGACCACCGGGTTTTCGTAGAGCTCGCGCAGCAGCGGGGAATAGAACGCGCGAACGCGTTCGACCTGCGCGGCGGGGTTCAGTCCGCCGCGCGGCCGTAGGTCCGCAACGAGCGACGCCAGGCCCGCAGTCGCCGCCCGCGCGGCGGGAGGCGCGTCAAACTCGCCGATGGCCGCGGGGTTGTAGCCGCGATCCGCAATGAACCTTACAGCCCTGGCGGCCGTGGACGGCCCGACGCCCTCGAAAAGCTGCAGCACGCGAAACCACGCAATCTCGTCGCGCGGGTTCTCGATGATTCTCAGAAAGGACACCAGGTCCTTGACGTGAGCGGCCTCCAGGAAGCGCAGCCCGCCATATTTCACGAACGGAATGTTGCGCCGCGACAGCTCGATTTCCAGCGCGGCCGAAAGGTGTACCGCGCGGAAAAGTACCGCCTGCTGCCGCAGCGGTACCCCTTCTTCGTAGTGCTCCAGAACTTTCTCCACAACGTATTCGTCCTGCCGCTGCTCGTCCTTGCAGGTGACGAGCCGGGGCCGCTGCTCCCCCTTGCGGGCCGACCACAGGTCCTTGGTGTAACGCTCTTTGGCCTGCGCAATCACCCGGTTGGTCGTTTCGAGGATGGGAGGGACCGACCGGTAATTCTGCTCCAGGCGGATTACGGCGGCACCGGGAAAGTGCTTCGGGAAATCGAGCATGTTCCTCACGGTGGCGGCGCGGAAGCTGTAGATACTCTGGGCGTCGTCGCCCACCACCATGATGTTGCTCAGCCTGCGGCACATGCCGCGCAGGATATCGGATTGCAGCGCATTTGTGTCCTGGTACTCATCGACCAGCACATACCTGAAACGGGAACCCAGCTGTTCGGCCACGGCTTCATCCTGAACGAGGTGATGCCAGTAGAGCAGCAGGTCGTCGTAGTCCAGAACGTTTCTTTCCTGCTTGCGCAGCACGTACTGCTTGAACAACTCCTTGAGTTGCTTCTCCCACTGCCGGCACCATGGAAAATAACGCTTGAGCACGTGCGGCAGCGGGTCGCTGCCGTTCACGCAGCGCGAATAGATGTCGAGGCAGGTGGCCTTGCGAGGGAAACGCTTCTCGCGCGAGTTAAGCTCCATCTCGTGCCTTATAACGTTGATCATGTCGCGCGCATCCGACTGGTCCATGACCGTGAAGTCCTTCCTTAGACCTGCCGCCTTGGCGTAGATGCGGAGCAGGCGGTTGGCGGTGGCATGGAATGTTCCGCCCCAGACGCGCCCGGCGGCGGGGGCGCTGCGCGCGGCAATGGCCGTGGCGCGCTTCAACATCTCCTCGGCCGCGCGCCGCGTAAAGGTCAGCAGCAGAATGCGGCCCGGCTCGACCCCCGTGGCCAGCAGATAAGCCACGCGGTAAGCCAGCGTACGGGTTTTCCCGCTGCCGGCCCCGGCAACAATAAGGACCGGGCCGTCGGGGCACGTTACTGCCTCGCGCTGCGCCTCGTTGAGCTCAGACAGCCATGGAAAATCGAACTTTACGGGATTTTTGTCTTGCGGCATATCGGGCATGCTAGCCCACCGCACGGCCTCGCCGCAAGCGCGGATCGGCTCGCAGAGCCGATGCCACAGGGGAGGGTCGCCGATGCCACAGGGGAGGGTTGCTGCTGCTACAGGGGGGTTGCCGATACCTACAGGGGGATGCCGATGCCTCGGCTGTGGCAGCCGCTCTATGAGCGGCTCGAACCCCGCCTGACGCAGGCGCTTATGAAATGGCGGGGGGGCAAGGCAGTCCCGGATCGGCTCGCAGAGCCGATGCCACAGGGGAGGGTCGCCGATGCCACAGGGGGAGGGTTGCTGATGCCACAGGGGGGGGTTGCCGATGCCACAGGGGGGGGTGCCGATGCCACAAAGGGTTTGCCGATGCCTCTGCTGTGGCAGCCGCTCTATGAGCGGCTCGAACGGCTCAAGAAGGATATCGCCGGCATTATTCTGTTGCAATCCGTGGCGCAATTCGCTTACTAAACACTTTCCGCGCGAGGCGGAAGACAACGCAAACCTGAACAAAAACACCAATCGGCAACAGGCACGCTAATGACATCGAAAGAGATCGTGAGAAGAACCATTCTCAGGCAGCGCCCGCCGCGCCTGCCGGTAATCATGCACAGCCTCGGCGTAAGCGACGTCGCGGGCATCGGATTCAAGCGGCCCGAAGGATTCGTTCCGGTCGTCGAAGGTGCGGACGAGTGGGGATGTATCTGGGCCAAGACGGAAGTCCACAACATGGGGCAGGTTGTCAAACACCCGCTTGAGAATATGCGCGAACTGGACAGGATGCAGGCACCGGATTACACGGACGACTCGCGCTATGTTGACGCCGAGGAGGATTTTCGGAAGGCGGAAGGCCGGGGCGAGTACACCAGGTGCGGCATCTTCATGGTTCTTTTCGAACGCATGCATGCCCTGCGCGGTTTCGAGAATACCCTGGTCGACCTGTACGCCGACCGGCCCGCCATGGAAGACCTTGCGGATCGAATCGCCGATGTCCAGATCACCCTTGTGAATGAGGTGGAAAGACGTTTTCCCGGCCGGACCGACAGTTGGAGCATGACCGACGACTGGGGCACCCAGCAGAACTCGTTTGTCGGGTACGATTTCTGGATGGATTTCTTCTACCCGCGTTACAAGCGCATCTTCGATGCCATGCATGACGCTGGCTGCGATGTCTGGGTGCATTCCTGCGGCAAGGTCAACAATATCATCGAAGGCTACATCCGGGCGGGCGTGGATGTCGTCAACCTCCAGCAGCCCCGCGCCGTGGGAATCGATGAGATTGCCGACAATTACGCCGGCAGGATCACCTTTGAGACGCTGGCCGATATACAGGCTACATTGCCGACGGGGAACAGGGCTGCCGTGGAGGCAGACGTTGAGGCGTTGATGACCCGCTGGGCTTCGCCCGAGGGCGGGCTTGTGTTCAGCGACTACGGCGACGACCGCGCTATCGGCGTAAAGGACGAATCGGTAAAGCCTTTCATGTACGAAACGTTCAGCAAGTGGTCCGAAAAGATCTATGGCGCGCCGCTTCCCCCGCGGCCTGAACAGCCGCCGGGCGGGAAGTCTTGATCGGTCACAGCTGGCAGCGGTCGGAACCGAAGGCCTATACATACTCAGCTTATTCGCCGACGCAGCCGCCCCAGCGGCCGGAGCAAGATTTGTTGACAATCCCGCCCCCTGTGCCGACAATCGGCGCGCCATGATAACCCTCCTGAAGGAGATTGCCGGACGCCGCGAATTGCTGCTGATGCTCGTGCAGCGCAACCTGAAGATCCGCTACAAGAGCTCTGCCCTGGGGTTTCTGTGGTCGCTGTTGGTCCCGGTCTTCATGATCCTGATCTATTCCATCTTCCTGAGCGTTCTCAAGATCCCGATCGATATTCGCGAACTGGTCACGGGGATCATGGTGTGGCAGTTCCTGGCGCTGTGCCTGGGCGACTCCCTGCACGCGGTCGTCGGCAACGCCAACCTCGTTACCAAGGCGGCCTTTCCGCGCATCATACTGCCGCTGGGCATGGTGATCTCGAACCTGGTTAACTTCCTTCTGTCGTTCCTCGTTCTGGTGCTTTTTCTGATCGTTTGGGGCCTTCTCTACGGCGGCTCGGTCGGGCCGGTTTACTGGCTTCCGGCCGTTCTTCTGACACAGGTGGCGCTTTGCGTGGGGGTCTCTCTCATCCTTGCGGCCGCCAACGTGTTCTTTCGCGACACGGAGCATATTTTGTCGATGCTCATGCTGGCATGGTTTTTTCTGACGCCCGTTATCTACCCGATCGGTTTCGTTCTCGATTCACCGCGTTTTCCGTACTGGGTGCACACGCTGTTCTTCTGCAACCCGATGACCGGCATCGTAACCGGGTTCCGGGTGTCGCTCCTCGGGGGCGGCGCGCCGGCGGCAATCCACATGGCCCTCTCGGCGGCCGCGGCATGGGCGATACTGATCGCCGGCGTAAGTATCTTTCAGAAGGCTCAACCGCAATTTGGAGACGAACTGTGACGGCTGAGCCGGCCATAACCGTTGAAAGTCTGGGCAAGAGATTCCGTATGCGGCAGTCGGGCGGGCGCAGTCTGAAAGCTTTCGCGCTCGACCTGCTGAGATCGGATAACGCGAACAGCTTCTGGGCGCTGCGCGGGGCCGATTTCGAGGTGGAGAAGGGCGAAACACTGGGCATTATCGGGGCCAACGGGGCCGGCAAGAGCACCCTGTTGTCGCTTCTCGCGGGTACGAAAACGCCGACCGAAGGTCGCGTGAGTACCCGCGGCACGGTTTCGTCACTGCTCGAGCTGGGCGCCGGATTCCATCCGGACCTGACCGGCAGGGAAAACGTTTTCCTCGCCGGCGCCGTGATGGGGGTCCCGCGCCGCCGAATGCGGGAGCGCTTCGATGGCGTCGTGGACTTCGCCGGGATCGGCCGCTTCATAGATCAGCCGGTAAGACATTACTCCTCCGGCATGTACGTGCGGCTCGGCTTTGCCGTCGCGGTCGAAGTCGATCCCGACATTCTTCTGATCGATGAAGTGCTGGCCGTTGGCGATGCGGCGTTTCAGAGGAAGTGTCTCGCCCGTATGGCCGAGTTTCGCGAAAAGGGCAAAACGATGCTGATCATTTCGCATGACCTGGCGACCATCCGGTCCATCAGCGATCGCATTCTGCTGCTCGAGGAAGGCCGCGTCCTCGGAATAGGGGATCCGAAGAGCGTGGTCGGGCAGTACGAATCGGCGGGCCGTAGAAAGGGCGCCGAGACCGTCGAGCGCGAGTGGGGAACCGGCGAAGCCAGAATCGAGCAGGTACGCTTTCTGGATTCGGCCGGGAAGGAATCCGAAGAGTTCGCATCGGGGGCGCGCCTGACGGTGCGTATTGCTTACCGCGCGAACCGGCGCATTCCCGCACCGGTTTTCGGCTTCGCGATCGCCACTGAGGACGGAGTGCGGGTGCACGGCAGCAACACGCAGATCGAGGGCGTTCGCGTTCCGGATCTGGACGGGGTGGGGGAGATAACGCTCGTAATTGACCCGCTGCGCCTCGGCGGCGGTAACTATATCTTCTCGTTCTCGATCCATTCGGCCGATCATTCGATCAACTATCACCGGCTCGACAATCGCTTTCCGATAACGGTACGCCGCGACAGGCGCACCGAGGGCTGCGTCGTGCTGGAATCCGCGTGGGAGGTATGACGAAACTGCCGGATATTCTCGAGGACCGCGCGGTGCGCGAGCTTATCCGGAGCGCACTGGAAGAAGACATCGGCCCCGGCGACGCCACAACGCAGGCCCTGGTGGACCCGGTCGTGAATGTCGCGGCGGCAATCGTTGCGCGCGAGGCCTGCCGCGTTTCGGGCGGCGATGTCGGAATTGCGGTTCTCCGCATGCTTTCGCCGGATGTGACGGCGGATGTGAGGATAGCGGACGGCGCAACCGCCCGCGCGGGAGACGTGGTCGTCGCGATCAGGGGGCCGGCGCGCGCGATCCTCACGGGCGAGCGTACGGCGCTTAATTTCATGCAGAGAATGAGCGGCATAGCCACGCTGACGGCGCGCTTCGTGAAACTCGTGGAACCTTACGGCACGCTGATTCTGGATACGCGCAAGACGGGCCCCGGGCTGAGGGCCGTTGAGAAGTACGCGGTACTTTGCGGCGGGGGCTCGAACCATCGCATGGGTCTCTACGACCGGATTATGATCAAGGACAACCACCGTCGGCTTTGCCGCGCTGAAGGTCGCATCGGTCTGGCCGAAGCCGTCCGGCGCGTACGGGACGCGTTTCCCGCACTCATGGTGGAGGTCGAGGTCGAGAGCGAGGAAGAGCTGGCCGACGCGCTGCGGGCCGGACCGGACTGGGTGCTGCTCGATAACATGGAATCCGGTCGGTTGCGGCGTTTTGTCGATCTTTGCAAAGGCCGGGTGCGGACGGAGGCGTCCGGCGGCATTACGCTGGATAATGCCGCGGCGGTGGCGGCTTCGGGGGTGGATGCGATTTCGCTGGGTTGTCTGACCCATTCCGCACCCGCTGTCGATCTGTCGCTGGAGATTGAATCTGTGGCAGCCGCTCTATGAGCGGCTCGGGCCCCGCCTGACGCAGGCGCTTGTGAAATGGCGGGGGGGTAAGGCAGGGGCGGATCGGCTCGCAGAGCCGATGCCACAGGGGGGATGCCGATGCCACAGGGGGGATGCCGATGCCACAGGGGGGATGCCGATGCCACAGGGGGAATGCCGATGCCACAGGGGAGGGTTGCTGATGCTACAGGGGGGTTGCTGATGTTTCTGCTGTGGCAGCCGCTCTATGAGCGGCTCGGGTGCCGCCTGATGCAGGCGCTTTTGAAATAGCCAGCGGGCAAGGCAGGGGCGGATCGGCTCGCAGAGCCGATGCCACAGAAGGAGGGTCGCCGATGCCACAGGGGGGATGCCGATGCCACAGAGGGGATCTCGATCGTTCATGAAGCAGGGCAGACAGAATCGTTTTCCGCGAAAGCCGAAACGGTTACATACTGTTTTCGGAATTCTGGATCAACCTCTTTACTTCGTCACTTTCAACTCCAGTGAGCGCAAGAAGATCCTTGCAAACCATGATGTCCACAAGGCTTTTCGATCCTATGCTGAGAAGAATGGTGAGCAGGGCAGGGCTATCGGGGGATATGTCATCATGCCTGATCATGTCCATTTCTTCGCTCGGCTTGTGCCGGGACAGAATCTCAGCACGTTCGTGCGTCTGCTCAAACAAAGCCTGACGAAAGCGCTGAGATTGAGAGACTGTCCTGCTCCATTCTGGCAAGGGGGCTTCTTCGACCATGTATTGCGGTCTTCCGAAAGCTACGCCGACAAATGGGCATATGTACGAAGTAATCCTGTGAGGGACGGACTTGTTGACAAAACTGAGGACTGGCCTTATCAGGGCGAGGTCATAGACATAGACAGAGCTTGAGTTAGATATGAAAGGCCGCTGTAGCAGCCGCTCTATGAGCGGCTCGGGCCCCGCCTGACGCAGGCGCTTTTGAAATGGCGGGGGGGTAAGGCAGGGGCGGATCGGCTCGCAGAGCCGATGCCACAGAAGGAGGGTCGCCGATACCACAGGGGGAGGGTTGCTGATACTACAGGGGGGATGCCAATGCCACAGGGGGATGCCGATGCCTCTGCTGTGGCAGCCGCTCTATGAGCGGCTCGGGCCGTTGCTGCGGGTAGAAAGACGAAGAAAACCATGAAATGCCTGGTTGTTGACATAGGGAATACCAGTACGGCGGTGGCGCTGGCGGCGGGCGGCCGCATCATGCGCCGTCGGGACGTTGCCGGCAAGCTTGTCGACCGGCCATTGGCGGACAGCACTGTACGATCCGCGGCGGGACATCATCGGCCCGAAGGAGCGATTCTCGCTTCGGTTGTTCCGGCGGCAACGCAAGTCTGGAAAGAAGCGCTTGCGCTGGCGGTGGGGCGTTCGCCGATGATTGTGAGCCGGGACCTGAAGCTTGGTGTCGGGATCGACTATCCCAAACCGGAATCCATAGGAGCGGACCGGCTGGCCAATGCCAGCGGAGCAGTGGGGCGCTACGGATCTCCCGTGGTCGTCGCCGACTTCGGGACGGCCCTGACGTTCGACGTGGTGGCGGCCGGAGATGTCTACGTCGGCGGGGTAATCGCGCCGGGATTGCCCTTGATGACCGACTACCTGGCCGAGCGTACGGCCCTGCTGCCTAGAATACGCCTGCGGGGACCGTGCGGGCGCGTGGGCCGCAGCACGGCCGGCGCCATGCGCATCGGGGCGCATATCGGCTACCGCGGGATCGTGCGGGAAATCGTGATGTACCTCGAACAGCAGTTCGGCATGCCGTTCAAGCTCTGCGCCACCGGGGGATATGCGCGCTGGGCATTGGCGGGATTGGACCTGCCCTTCGAGCTGAATCCCGACTTGACCCTCTACGGTCTTTCACGGATCTTTGGCCTGAACGAATCGGGAGGCGATCGGCATGCTTGATAATGCCTACGGCGTCATTATGGCCGGCGGAAAGGGCGAGCGATTCTGGCCGCTGAGCACGTCCGGACGCCCGAAACAGTTTCTGGGCCTCTTCGGCGGAAAACCCATGCTGTCACTGGCGGCCGAATACCTGGGAGATCTAATTTCCCCGGAACGTATTCTTGTTATTACGAGGGAGGACCTGGCTGAGGCCACGCTCGCCGCCGTGCCGGAACTGCTTCCCGACAACGTCGTGGGCGAACCGTTCGGAAGGGATACCGCCGCCGCCTGCGCCCTGGCCGGCGCGCTGGTTACATCGAGGGACCCCGATGGAGTCATGGTCATCATGACCGCGGACCATGTAATCGGCGGCGTCGATGTCTTCCGCAACACTTTACGGGACGGCCTTGCGCTCGTTGCCCGTGAAGATGTCCTGATGACGATCGGGATAGACCCGGTCTTTCCCAGTACCGGTTTCGGATACATTGAAGCCGGTGATCCGTTGCCGAAGGATGGAAGCACGCAGTTTCTGCGGGCAAAACGCTTTGTCGAGAAGCCCGATCTCGAAACCGCGAAACGCTATATCGATGCCGGCAACTACTTCTGGAACTCGGGGATGTTCATGTGGTCGGCAAAGAGTTTTCTGAAAGCCCTTGCCGAGCACGAGCCTGCACTTGCGGAAATGGCGCGCAATATTCTCCCCGCGATCGGCACGCCGTTTTTCGCCGGCAGCCTGAGGGAAGAATACGAGAGAATCGGCGGGATATCCGTCGATTACGCCGTCATGGAGAAGGCTCACAACATTGTCATGGCGCGAGGCGCGTTCCAATGGGACGACGTCGGCGCCTGGACGGCGCTCGAGAATCATTTCGAGAAAGACGCCGGAGGCAACACTATCGTCGGCCGCTGCGAGGCTGTTGATACCGAGGGTGCCGTCGTGGTTTCGGAGAACCGTTTGACTGCTTTACTTGGGGTTAAAGACCTGGTCGTGGTGCAGGCCGAGGGGGCCACACTGATATGCGCAAAGGACCGCGCACAGGATGTCAAGCAGCTCGTTCAGCGCCTGAGAGAAGGCGGCACCTGCGCTGAACTGCTCTAAGAAAGAGGTTCGCGATGTCATATATTCTGGGCGTTGACTACGGTGAACGCCGCATGGGGCTCGCCGTGAGCGACCCCGAGGCCATTGTTGCCATACCCTTGAGCGTCGTAAGAGTCTACAGCGATAACCAGCGTATATCAGTGATTCGCTCGGCCGTCGGCGAAAAGAACGTGGTCAGGGTCATCGTCGGTCTGCCGCTGAACATGAACGGCAGTATCGGTCCGGCGGCCGAGAAGGTCCGCCGGTTCGTCGGCAGACTGTCCGCTGCGCTTGCCGTCCCGGTTGAGACATGGGACGAGCGGCTCAGCTCAAGCCTGGCGGAGCGAGCCATGCTTGACGCCCGCATAAACTCACGCAAGAGGCGCAAGGTTGTGGACAAGATGGCGGCCCAGGTTATCCTGCAGACCTACCTCGACGCCCGCTCCGGAGTCGAATACGAGTTCCCGGAGGAAGAAATAACTCAGTCGTAGCCTTGTGCGGAGGCGGGTCGAAGGCAACCCCCGTGGCGGGCAACTTGTGACATTAAGGCATACGTAATTCACCGCAATACCAAAGGAAAAAAGGAGAAAGAACCATGCAGCAATCCAACAGCCCGTCGTGCGTACCGCGTTCGACATTCGGTGTCAACCTCAAGGAGCAGGAGGAGCAGCTCATGACGGATCCGCTGGTGCGGCGCTTTGCCGAGTCGCGCAGGGCTCTCGCCGCCGATCCGCACCGGCCGCTCTATCACTTTGCCAGCCCCGAAAGCACCATGAACGATCCGAACGGGCTATGTTTCTGGCAGGGGCGCTGGCATCTTTTCTACCAGGCCATCACCAATCCCCCGCCGGGGAGGATCACGCACTGGGGGCACGCCGTAAGCAAGGACCTTGTCCGCTGGCGCGATTTGCCTTTCGCAATCCATCCTGGCCCGGAGGAGTGCTGCTACTCGGGAACGACACTGGTGGAGGAGGATCGGGTGATTGCGATGTACCACGGCACTCGCGCGGGCAACATGGTGGCCGTGTCATCCGACCCGCTGTTACTGAACTGGGAGAAGGTTACCGGGGGACCGGTCATACCCATGTGCGGCGATGACTCGGAAGATGCTCGCCGCAAGGGACCGGACGGGTCGCCGCTGCCGTACCGCGTGCACGATCCGTGTATCTGGCGCAAGGACGGGGTGTACTACTCGCTCTCCAACGGAACGCTTCCGGGAGCAGGAGGCAAGCAGTACCGGGCCAATTTCCTGTTCCGTTCGAAGGACCTGGCGCACTGGGAGTACCTGCATCCATTCGTGGAGGACGACCGTTTTACGCTTGCCGGCGATGACGGCGCCTGCCCCTACTTCTGGCCGATCGGCGACCGGCACATCCTGGTGTTTTTCAGCCACATGAGCGGCGGGCAGTACCTGCTGGGCGACTACGACACCGGGCGCGACAAGTTTCTGGCCACCGCGCACGGCCGGTTCACCTTCGGCGCCAGTACGCCGGCAGCGGTCCAGTCGCCGTCCGCCACGCCCGACGGCAAGGGCGGCCTGATCGTGATCTTCTGTATGAACCGCGGCAAGCCCGCGCAGGGCTGGGATCAGCTTATGACCCTGCCTCGGCGGCTGACCCTGAGCGGCGCGGAGGACGTGCACGTCGCGCCCGCCGGCGATATCGAATCTTTGCGGGGACGGCGCCGCTCACTTCCGGCAATGACCCTCCGCGCCAACCGCGAGGTGGTTCTGGACGGCATCGAGGGCAACGCCCTGGAGATCGCGGCCGAAATCGACCCGGGAGAAGCCTCGGTGATGGAGATGTGCGTCCTGCGTTCTCCCGGCGGCGAGGAGTACACCCGCATCCTGTTTCTGCGCAAGCGCGGATTCCGGCGTACGAAACGGTTCTACCCTCCGCCGCGACACTACAGCCTGATCGGTATCGATTCGACGCGCTCCTCGACGCTCGCCGACGCGACCTGTCGCGCTCCCGAAATGGCGCCGGTGCTGGTAGAGGACGGCGAACCGTTGCGCTTGCGGGTATTCGTGGACCGCAGCGTCGTCGAGGTGTTCGCGAACGACAAACAGTGCGCGGCGGTCAGGGTGTATCCCGGACGTCGCGACAGCGTTGGGGTCTCCCTGCGCGCGCAGGGCTGCGATGCGCGGCTGATGTCGCTGGAGGCATGGGAGATGGGGTGTTGAACCGCAAGTTCCGGTGGCCGTGCGGGAAAGAGTCGCCTCGTACGGAAGGCGAGGGCGGGAAGTGATGTGTGAGTGTGCGGGGTGTGTTTTTATGAGTGCGGTTGCGGCCGGGAGCCGCTTTGGCGAGAGGAGTGCGGGATGAGTCTGGTTGTGCTTGGCGCTGTGCTGTGGGACGTTTTTGACGACAGGAAACTAATCGGCGGGGCGCCGTTCAACGTGGCGGCCCACGCGACCAGGCTCGGGATTCAAACCGCGTTTATCAGCGCCGTGGGCAACGACGCGCTGGGACGGGAAGCCCTGAAAAGGGCCGAAGAACTGGGCCTTGCCACTCGCTATATCCGCACCGTCGAAGGCGTGCCGACCGGAACCGTCCGCGTCTTTCTCCAGAACGGTCAGCCCGACTTCGAGATTGTCAGACCCGCCGCCTACGACTGCCCTGAGTTGACCGAGGGGCAGATTGTGGAAATTTCGGATTCAGGGCCGGAATGGCTGTACTTCGGAACCCTGGAGCAGATGGCGCCCACCGTGAGGCGGCTCTTACACCGTCTTCTCGATGCACTGCCCGTCGCGCGCCGTTTCTACGACGTGAATCTTCGCAAGGAGTCATTCAGCGCCGAGATAATAGAAGAACTCTTGGGCTTGACCAGCGTTCTGAAACTGAACGAAGACGAAGCGGGCGTGATTGCGGGCATGCTGAAGATGAGCGACGGGCCGGGCGAGGGTTTCTGCAAGGAGATTTCGGCCGGATTCGGACTGGAGTGTGTCTGCATTACGCGCGGGGAGAACGGCTGCGCGATCTGGCGCGAAGGCGACTACGTCGAGTCGGCCGGCTGCCCGGCCGAGCTGGCAGACGCCGTCGGCGCCGGCGACGCTTTCTCAGCGGCGCTGATACACGGTCTGTCGATGCAGTGGGACCTCGAGCGGGTGGCCGCCTTTGCCAACCGGCTGGGCGCGCTGGTGGCTTCGCGGGCCGGCGCCGTGCCGGATTGGTCGATCGACGAAATCACGGTCTGACGGATTGCCCTCTACATCATGCACCTTGCATCATGTATCCTGCCCCTGCCCAGTCTCAACGCAGCCCCTCGATCATCGCCATTACGTTTTCCACGGGGATGTCCGACGTGACGGAGTGAGTCGGCGCCAGAATGTAGCCGCCGCCCTCCGCCAGCATGCCCGTAACCTCGCACACCTTGCGCCGCACCTCTTCCGGCGTCGCGAAAGGCAGGAACTGCTGTGTGCTGACGCCGCCGTAGAACGTCACTTGCCGGCCGTACTCCCGGTTCATTTCCTTGAGATCGTAGATTTCGGGCTGCAGCGTGTTGTAGATGTCCATGCCCATGTCGACGAGGTCCCGGAAGATTTCCCTGTTGTCGCCGCAGCTATGCAGGCAGACGAATTTTCCCTTGCGCTTGATCTTGTCGAACATGCGGGTAAAGGCCGGCTTGATGTATTTGCGCCACATGGGCGGTCCCATTATCAATCCATGCTGCTGGCCCCAGTCATCGCCGAAATAGACGCCGTCGAAGTCGCGGTCCAGCACGGCATCCAGCAGTTCCATGTGATGCGCTTCAAGACGTTCGAAAAGCTCCCGCGCGAAGGTTTCGTTCGCGGCCATATCCATCAGGATGTTCTCCATACCGCGCAGGCTCCATGCACGCTCGAAGAAACACATCGTGAGGCTGAACATGGTAAAACGGTCGCCGATACAGTTCTCCAGACGGTCGCAAAGCGAGGATGCAAAGTCTCGCCTCACCTCCGGTATGGCGTAATCGCCCCAAGACGTCGCGTGGCGCATCGGAAACCCCGTTACGATCCCGACGTCCCCGCCCGCGGGATCCTTGTTCCATGTCACGCCGAACAGGTCCTCCTGCGAGCCGTCGGGCATGACCTTGTTGTCTTTGTACTTGGCTCGGAAGAGGTGATTGCCCAGATAGAGTTCGGGATCGGTGCAGCCGACCGCCTCGCGCAGCTTTGCGCCGAACGCTGCGGTCAGGTCGATCTGCCACGGCAGCGCATCTTCATGCGCCAGCGCCTTGCGCACTCTTTGCCTCGGTGTCATCGTAAAACATTCCAAGGGGCCCATTTTCCCGCTCGGGAAGGCAATCGCTATCGGCGGCGCTCTTCCAGATAGCGGGTCGGGGTCAGGCCGGTGATCTTCTTGAAAACGGAAGAAAAATGCTGGCCGGAACTGAAGCCGCATTCCAGAGCGACGCCCGTCACGCTCTTTCCGTCCGACAACAGCAGTTCTCTGGCACGGTCGATGCGATAGCGAAGCTGATACTGGTGCGGCGCCATGCCGGTAACCTGGCGGAAACTCTTCTGGATCCAGGTGGAAGAGTATCCGAGAAAGCCTTCGAGATCGCTCATCCGGATCTTCTCCGTGGCGTGTTCCTCGACATATTTGATACCCTCGGCGATAACGCGGTTTGCGGTTTCCGCCGCGGGAGCGTCGGACATGCGCATGAATTCCAGCATGAGCTCGGACGTCAGTAAAATCAACTCCATGCCGGCGACCGCACGGTCCTCGCCCGGGAAATAGCTTACCAGTCCTTCGAGCCGCTCAATCAGACGTAAAGCCTCTTTGTTCAGGCCGATAACCATTGAATCGCCGCTCAGCAGCCGCTTGTACAGCTTGTTCACTATGCCGCGCGGCAGCACGGAAAAGTCCCTTTTACGCAGGCGGTCCGGCGGCCGCAGACGCAGCCAGAAAACGGAGCCCGGCGGCAGTCTGCCGTTGTCCGCCGCGACTAAGCGCTTGCCGCCGGGACAGACAAATAGAGTGCCGCCCCGCTGAATCAGCGCTTCGGCGCCGGAAGAACGCCAGGTTATCCTGCCTTTCAACAGGCAGAAGAAGTACGGATTGGCGGCGGCGCCGGAAAACCTGCCCGCGCCCCAACCTGTCGCGGCCGCGCTGTCGATACGCTCGAAGCCGAGCTTCTCGACGAGGGGAATGCGTATCTCCCTCTCCTCCAGAAAACGTTTACGTTTTCTCGTTCTCATAGCGGGAAGTATACAGCAAGACGTACAAGAATCAAAACTTTTGAAGCGTAGTATTTTGTAAGCTTTGTCCGGCGCCTGGCCCTGATGCCAGGCGTCCGACGTGCTGAAGCGACGGGGGATTGGAGTAGTGGAGTGATGGAGTGTTGGAATATTGGGAGAAGGTGAGATCGTGTTCCCCTGCAGCGGCTTGAGGCCGACACCCCATTACTCCAACACTCCACCACTCCAATCCGGGCCGGTGTCGTTCACCGTAAATCAACAGGTTGGGGCGCCGTCAATGCATTTACAATGGATTCCGATGGATAAATCGGGTTAATAATATCCGAAAACAATCCCGGAGGACGCTATGCTGAAATCGGTATTTCTCGGATGCGGGCCTCGGGCCGAGGCGCACGCCAGGGCCTATAAGTTCGTCAAGAAGGGCAGACCCGTCGCCGCCTGCGACCTGGACCGGCAAAGGCTGGAGAAGTTCCGCGGCGAGTTCGGTATAGTAAGAGGTTACACCGACGTTCATGAAATGCTCGATCGGGAACGGCCCGACCTGCTCCACATCGTGACGCATCCGACATTGCGCGCGCCTTTGATGACTATCGCCTCCGAACACGACGTGCCGGTCGCGCTGGTCGAAAAACCGATCGCCGTACAGGGCGAAGACTGGAAGGAGATTGCGGCGCTTGAGCGCGAGACCCGCACACGCTTTCTCGTGAACACGCAGCTCCATTTTCATGCCCGCAATCTCGCGATGAAGAGAGACGTCGCGGCAGGCGGAATAGGCGAGGTCAGGTTTATCGACATGAGCGCCGGATCGACCATACTCGATCAGGGGGTGCACATGCTCGATCTGGCGCACTCCTACAGCGGCTACGCCGCACCGCGAAAAGTCTTTGCCTCGGTCTCGGGCTCCGGCGCGCTTTCCTCTTCGCAGCCGTCGCCGGATACCGCCGAAGCCGCGATCGAGTTCGACAGCGGTCTCCGGGCCCAGATGGTTACCGGCAGCTTCGCTCCGCGGAGCTGGGCGGATGAAAGGTCATACTACCACAAACGAATAGCGGTTTATGGAACGGAGGGGTTCGTCCACTGGACCATGGTCGGCTGGGAGCGCTTCACGAGAAACCGCGGCTACGAAAAGGGCGAACACGATTACTGGATAGAAGACGATCTTGCGCAGGGCAGGTTGACCGACTCGGCCTTCGAACTGTGCGAGGACCCGACAATCCGGCACGGCGCCCGGCTCGAGCTTTCGTTGATACAGTTCAACATTATTCTCGGAGCATACGTCAGTGCGCTGGAAAGGCGGCCGGTGGACCTGCCGTGCGAGCCGCCCGACGGGCTCCTCGAATCGTTGAGACGGGCCCTGGTTCCGGCGGAATAACGACCGGGCGGGCGCGTGAGTATTTCAGGCGCTACGGGAAACGACGGTAAGTTCTGTCGGCGCACAAGTTATTGATAGAACGTTGACTATCCCTTAAGGTGGCATGAATTGTTGATATGGCACAATTGTAAAGGAGGAACAGCCAATGAAACATCTTGCTGCTGTGCTGCTGGTGACGGGCGTTTTCGGATTGTCGGGATGCCGAGATCGGCAAAGCGTTGAGCGCCTGACAGGAGAGGTGAAAGCGCTGGAAAAGCGCCTTGCCGCCGTTGAGAGAGACATTGCCGGCGTGAATCAGGCCGCCGAGGCAGACACTGACACGATCCTGGACCAGGTTCGCGCCCGGAATATCCAGCTCATGGACGAGGAGGGAAAAGTGCGCGCCGAGTTGAAGATGACGGATGATGGCGCCATGCTGTGCATGTATGATGGAAACCGAAGCTATCGTGTCATGTTGTGCGGTTATGACACACGTGGCTTCATGACCTTCTTCGGTCAGGATAAAAAGGACTATCTTGTGGTGCCCTGACCTATGGAAAAGGGACCATGACATCACCCAATAACGACAAGGGAGACTCTGAGAATGATTGAGTCTCACACGGTATACACGAGTTCAGGCGAAGCGTCCCGCGAGCCCGGACGGTCACATACTTACCGGATACCGGCCCTGGCGGTCACGAAGCAGGGCGCGCTGCTGGCCTTCGCGGAAGCAAGACACGGCAGCGCGGGCGATTGCGGCGATATAGGCATCGTGGTGCGGCGCAGTGATGACGGCGGCAGAACCTGGGGGCCTGAACGGACGGTCCTCGATCAGGGGCTGGACACCACGGGCAATCCCTGCCCGGTCGTGCTCGACTCCGGCCGGATACTGCTGCTCGCATGTTGGAATTCCGGCCGGATTGAAGAGACCGGGATCGCGCCCGGTTTCGGCGCCGACTCCCGCCTTGTTTTCGAACTGCACAGCGATGACGACGGCGAGACATGGTCGGAAGCGCGGGAAATCACCCGCGACGTGAAGAGGGCGGACTGGTGCTGGTACGCCACCGGCCCCGGGGCGGGAATCCAGTTGACCCGCGGACCGCACACGGGACGCGTGATCATACCGTGCGACCACAAGGCGGGGGAGGGATACCACAGCCACATCGTCTACAGCGATGACGACGGCGAGACATGGGCCATCGGCGCGGTCTCGCCGAACGGCCTGAACGAGTGCGAAGCGGTGGAACTCTCGAACGGCGACGTCATGTTGAACTGCCGCAACCACGGGCAGCCGCGGCTGGTCCATCGGGGCGTATGCATATCGCGCGACGGCGGGAAGACATTCGACGAGGCCCTGTTTCGGCGTGATGAAACGCTGGTCGAACCGCGCTGCCAGGCCTCGATCCGCCGCCTTTCCTGGCCCGAAGGTCCGCCTTCGTCTGAGACTTCCGCCTCCGCCAAGGCTACGGCGGGACAAGCCGGTGTGGCAAGCGGCGCACCGGGCCTGATTGTCTTCGCGAATCCCGCGGTTGACTGTGACCGCTGCCGCATGACTGTCCGCGGCAGTTACGACGACGGCGAGACCTGGGCGTGGTCCAGGCTGGTATACGAAGGATCGGCCGCCTACAGCGATCTGGCTGCTCTTCCCGACGGCCGGATCGGCCTGCTTTACGAGAAAGACGAGTCAGGGAAGATTGAATTCGCGGCGTTTCCCCCGCCGGGGAAGAGAGAAAGCGAGACGGTGGAATGAAAAAGAACGTTCTGATAGCTACCGGCAAACCGTTCGCGAGCGAAGCCAGGGATCTGATGGCGCGCGAAATGCGGCAGGCCGGGCTGAACGTCGAACTGCTTGAGGGATACGCCGCCGCGTCGGATCTGGCAGAAGCGCTGAAGGGTAAACACGGGTTGATAGTGCGCAGCGACCCCGTTACGGCCGACCTGATGCGATCGGCCGGCGAGCTGGAGATCGTCATACGGGCCGGGGCCGGCTACGACAATATTGACGTCGAGTATGCCAAGCAAACCGGCATAATCGTCGAGAACACGCCCGGACAGAACGCCAACGCGGTCGCGGAGCTGGCGATTCATCTGATGCTGGCGTCCATCAGGCCGCTTGACGGCAATCCGGGAAGCGAGTTGAGGGGCAAGATCGTGGGCGTGCACGGTTTCGGCAATATCGGCGTGATCGTGGCGCGGTTGGGGCGCGCGTTCGGCATGCACGTCAGGGCCTTCGACATGAATATAGACGTCCGGCGCGCGCGTGAACAGGGTGTTGCGATATCCGAATCGGCCGAGGCGCTTTACGATGGGGCGGACTTTGTGAGCCTGCACATTCCGGAGAACCGGGCCACGCTTGGCAGCGTGGGAGGGGCTCTGCTCGAACGCATGTCCGCCGAGGGAGTGCTTGTGAATACCGCCAGGGCCGGCATCGTGCACGAATCCGATCTTCTGCGGGTACTGCGGGAGAGAAAGGGGTTCCGTTATGCGGCCGACGTAGCGCCGGGCGCGGAGACGGCGGCGGCTATGTCGCGGGATTTCGCCGGTCGTGTGATTATTACACCGCGCAAACAGGGAGCGCAGACGCGCGAAGCCAACCTTAACGCCTGCCTTGCCGCGGCGCGCCAGATGATCGCATTTTTTAACGAGGGCGATGCAACATTCTGCGTCTACAAGCTTGTGCCGCCGCATCTCGAGGCCTACACCAGGCTCGCCGTCCAGCTCGGCAAGCTGGGGGGCGCCTTCATCAAGGCCCCCAGGAAAGTCAATGTTACCGGCTATGGAGAGCTGCAGGAGTTCGCGGGCGTTATAATCGAGTATGTGCTGAAGGGGTTGTTCAGGGATGTGCTGGGAGAAGAGTGCACCCCGAACGCCGCCAGCGCCTACGCCGCCGACCGCGGGATCGAGGCGGTCACGCAGGAGCCGGACAATACCAAGGGCTACGGCAACGCTCTCACCGTGGAGTGTGTGGCCTCCGATGGCGCCAGTCACAGCTCGCGCGGGCGTATCGACGAAGGCCAGATGGAAGCTTCGCGTATCGGGGAGTTCAAGGCGCGCATGCCGCTGGACCCCGGCTTGTACGTTATCGCAACCTACAAGGAAGGCCCGGGTATGGCCGACAGGGCAGGGCACCTGCTGACCGACGGCGGCTATAACCGCGTTCGCCTGGGGGCCGGACCGAACATGGAGAACACCAGGGCCCAGGCGTTCTTCCAGGTCGAGAAAAGAGGGATGAGCTTTGAGAACCAGCATGCCGAGGTAAACACCATTGCCGAGGCCATGCGCGTCATCCCGGACGTCTACGAAGTGAAGGTCATAAGCCTGGCCTGATCCGGTCGCCGGCCCTCACGCGAAAGCCTCAACGGTCGTTCTGAGGCCTTCTTCGAGCGCGGTTGCGGCAATAAACCCGGCGTCCTTCAGGCGCCCGACATCCGCCTGCGAATGGCGCACGTCGCCCGGCCGTTCCGCGGCATGGTGGATGGAGGATTGCGAACCGGTTACACTGACGATCTTCGAGGCAAGGGAGTTGATCGTCATGCTGCCCCCGCGGGCCACGTTGTAGACATTGCAGGCATCCCGGTCGAGCGCCAGTAGCGCGTTGGCTGCAACGACGTCCTTCACATATATAAAATCCCGCGTCTGTTCTCCGTCGCCGAATATCGTGATCGCCTCGTTCTTCAGGGCGCGATCCACAAAGATGGGCACCGCCGCCGCGTACTGGCTGGCGGGATCCTGCCGCGGCCCGTAGACGTTGAAATAGCGCAGGCAGGCCGTCCGCAACCTTCCCTCCGCCTGAAATATCCCGCAGTAGTATTCGCCGTCGAGCTTGGTCACGGCGTAGGGGCTCCTCGGTTCGGGCGTCATGGTTTCGACCTTGGGAACGGCCGGGTTGTCTCCGTAAATCGCCGCCGAGGATGAGAAACATAGTTTCCTGACGCCGGCGACCGCGGCTTCCTCCAGCACGATAAGGGCGCCGATTGTGTTAACCTCGACGTATTCGAGGGGTTTCTCCATGGATTCCGGCACGCTGATCAAAGCCGCCAGGTGAAAGACGTAGTCAACGCCTTTCACGGCTTCGCGCACCGCGGCGCGATCGGTGACCGAACCGTGAACGAAATCGTGGCGCAGCCCTTCCAGGTTTGCCCGGCGGCCCGTTCTGAGGTTGTCAAGGACACGAACCTCCGCTTTACGCTCGCGGCTGAAATGCTCGACGATATGACTGCCGATGAACCCGGCTCCGCCGGTGACAAGAACCCGCATGTCTGAATCTCTCCCCTGTTCGGTACGGGCGCCGCGCGGCGCTTTCCCGCGGCTAGCGCGCATTGTTCATGAACAATCCGCGCTAACGATATTTCTCCAGAATCTTGAGGATGACGGGCTCCCTCATCTCGATGCTTTCGCACAGCTTCAACTGCACGGCCGCGCGGTTCAGGTTCTGCCCTTCCGCCCGGACCTTGAAGTACTTGTCACCCGCCAGGAAATCCGCAAAGAAGCGCAGGCCCAGCTCAAAGGTTATCAGGCGAATACTGTCAAAGAGATAGCGGCGGTCGGCCTCGGTCATGAAGCGCCTGGCGAATGTCATGTAGCCCCGGACGATGGCGGCGCAAAGGTCGGTGTCGAAGAGCACGCCGCCGAGATCGGTGGTCTCCTCGCCCGCGGGATTACAGACGGATCGCAGGCAATCGCCGAAATCGTAATGGATCAGGCCGGGTTTAACGGTGTCGAGATCAATGATGCATGTGCCCTTGCCGGTGGCGTTGTCGATCATGATATTGGCGACCTTCGGGTCCCCGTGGATGGGTCGCAAACGCAAGTCGCCGCTTTCCTTCGCGTCCTCCAGAACGCTGCACCAGTCCCGGCGCTCCTGGATGAATCGGTAGCAGTGTTCGGCCGCCGCCGAGCTTTTCAACAGCGCTTTGCCATCCTTGGTTTCGAGGGCGGCGTCCATCTTCTTGAGGTACTGCGGTGTTATGTGGAAACCGGGAAGCGTATCCTTCAATTGTTCTACAGGAACATCGGCTATCAGGCGCTGAAACTGGCCCAGTACAAACCCCGCCTCGTGAGCGTGCTCCGGACTCTGGATCTTCTCGAAGGCCGTGGCCGAGGCAATCAGGGAGATGGCGCGCCAGCATTCGCCGTCGGCGTCAATCAGGTAGTCCGCGCCGTCCTTTGTGGGAATAATGCGCGGCAACTGCCAGATGCGGTCGGAAAGGTGCGCTTCTTCTTCCAGTCTTTGATGCACGTGCTCGGTGATGACCTTGATGTTGTGCATCACCGCCTCGGGCGAAGTGAAGACCTGAAGGTTGAGCTTCTGGAGAATAAACCGCTGCTCCGAGAATGTCGTGCGGAAAATCGCCAGGTACGTGTCGTTGACGTTACCCATACCGGTCGGCGTGACCGTTACAAGTCTTCCGTCTACCGCGAATTCCTGGGCGAGAAGCGCTGCTTTCATGTCGGTCCTCTTACGCTTTACATCGCGAAAACCGCAACATAACGCAGTCGCGGCGTCATTGCAATGCGGGATACGGGTTCAGGCATGGCCGGCGTCCGGCAATCGCAGTGGGCACGTATCGGGATTCATGCGCCGTTCGCCTGCCGCCGCGCATGTTCAGGCGGGCCAGATTTCGGCCGCCTCGGCCATGAGTTCGGCGATGGGAAGCTTGTTGGGGCACTTCGCCTCGCACTCGCCGCAGGCGGTGCATGCCGACGGGTCCCAGCCTTCCGCTTTTTCGCCGATCCTTTTCCGAACAAGCTCTCTGGTATCGGCGCCGAGGCTGGGAATTCTGAGATCGGTAGCCGCCTCGAGCACCTTCGGTATCAGTATTCCCTGCGGGCACCTGCCGCAGTAGCCGCATGCCGAACACAGGTGTCTCGGGTTGACGACGGCATAGAGTTCTTCGAGACGCTTCCTGAGCCGCGCGGCGGCGTCGGCGGACAACGGCCCGGCGGCAACCGCCGCCGCGCCTTCTTCCGCCTGCTCCGCCAGGGTAATACCGTTCAGCGCCGTTGTGATTCCCGGCGTGTGAGCGACGAACCTCAAGGCCGGCTCGACGAGAGTCTTGAAACCGATCTCCCCTGCAATCCGGTTGAGCACCGGCGCCTTTCGGGCCAGGCGCCCGCCGCCCAGCGGGTTCATCGCCACAACCCCGATGCCCCGCTCGACGCAATAGTCGATAGCGGCGGTGCGCCCCGCGTTAGCCGCGTGAAAAGGCAGCGTCACCATGTCGAACTCATACGGAGAGTCCTTGAGATAGCGAATGACGTCCTCGGATTCACTGTGAGTTGTCATTCCGATGTAGTCGAACAATCCCTCATCGTGGGCCTTTATAACACCTTCCATGAAACCGCCGGGTTTCATTCCTTCGTCGAACACTGCTTGGCTGTGCAGGGCCCAGAACTGGTACATGTCCAGATGGTCCACCCCGAGCCGTTGCATGGAACGCTCGATCTGGCTCCTTGCCTGGTCCGCCGTAAGGATGCCGAAGCCCGTTTCGGGGTTGTATTCTCCCAGCGCCTCGCCCCCGTTTCCGGGCGAAGATTTGGCGGTGACGATAAGTTTTTCGCGCGGCAGCGCGGCGATGGCCCCTCCAAGCCACTCTTCCGAGTGCGCCCCGCAATAGGCCGGCGCCACGTCGAAGTAGTTGACCCCGAGCTCGACGGCCTTGCTTACGGCCGCGGCCGCGGATTCAGGATCATTGAACCGCATGCAGCCGAAGCTCAGTGTTGACACGTCCCAACCGGTTTTCGGTACCGTTCTATATTCCATGATGTTTGCCTTCCCCCTGAGCCGCCCGCCGCCCGTTCAATCAACACCGTTATGCCTGCTCGGCGAGACGCTCGTGCGCCTCCTTGAGCTGCTTGCGTATCGGAATCTTCTGCGGGCACTTTTCTTCGCATGCGCCGCATTCGGTGCAATTCTCGGCCGACCGCTTTCGTCGCCGCATCCCTGCATAACGCGCTCTTGCCGAATCCCATAGTCCGTACACTCGGGCACTATTGTATACTTCGAACACACCGGCAATATCGACCTCGGCCGGGCAGGGCATGCAGTACCTGCATCCCGTGCAGTACAGGTCCGCCATCGCCTTAAGCCGGTCGAGTCGCTCCTCGATCCGCCGCAGGTCTGCGGCGCCCAGGGCGGCGTCGCTCGATGCAACGGCAAGGTTTTCCTCGACGTGCTGCATGGTGCTCATGCCGGAAAGGGCCACGCTGACGTTGGGATTTGCAAGAACGAATCTCAATGCGAGTTCCGGTACGCGCCGCACGTCCGGCGCCGCCTCCTCCAGGATGTCGCTCGGCACTCCCAGCCGGCCGCCGCCGACGGGGCCCATGACCACTATCCCCACGCCATTTTCGCGGGCATAAGCAATGCCTTCCTGAAGCTGGCGGTCCAGCAGGTTGTACTGGAGTGTTAAGACCTCGAACAGGCCCGAGTCGATCAGCATGTGAAGGACTTCATTGCTGTCGTGAAACGACGAACAGATGTGCTTAATCAGGCCCTGCTCGCGGGCCTTCTCCATCCATTTGCCTGCATGCGACCTGATCTTTCCGAACTGTTCCTTGTTTGTCCCGTGGTAATTGTAGATGTCGATATACTCGACCTGCAGTCTTTCAAGGCTGTCTTCCAGGTTCTTCCACCAGGTCTTCTCGTCTTCGTCGAAGTAGTGGTTCTTGGTGGATACCACGATCTTGTCGCGCCATCCTTTGAGAGCCTCGCCGACGGCGCGCTGGCTGTCGCTGTTGCAGTATCCGACGGCGCTGTCGATGTAGTTGACGCCGCCTTCAAAGGCCCGGTGAATCATCGGAATGGCCTTTTCGCGGTCTATGGCCCTGTTTTCTCCCTCACCCTTCATCGGCAGCCGCATGGCCCCGAATCCCAGTTGCGACACCCTGTATCCGGTCTTTCCCAGTTGACGATAGATCATCTTCCGCAATCCTTCCTTGCCCGCTTCATCGGCACTCGTCCGTGATGTTTCCAGTTGTTTCTTGGGCTGCACTCGCAGGCGAACCGCAAAGATAGCGTAACGGCGGCCTTTCGACAACCCGTGATGTTGAAAAAGCAGCAATGCGCATCATGGCATTGCCTCAAGAACCTTCTCTTTGGTCCGAGCGGAGCGAGGAATCTCCAATAGCGCCATTCAAATCATTCCGATCGCAAGTCCCACGACAAGAACGGTCCACCACAAGGCGCCGTCTCCAATCATGTAGGGCAGCCAGAAGGGGGGCGCGCCCCAAGATTTGAACCACCTGGAGTACTATATTGAGGCACCTTGTCGGACATGGTAGAAGGAAGGCAGGGCCACCCCGAGGGGTGGCCGGCCGCGAAGCAGGAGGATCCGACAATGGCCAAGAGAAATGCCAAGCGATACACGGGACGATTCAAGTTCCAGGTGGTGCTGGAAGTCTTGAGCAAGCAGAAGGACAAGTATGCCGCCGTAGGTGATCTGGTCTTCGAGATCGCCCGGGAGCATCCGGCCTATGGGTACCGCAAAGTGGTCACTGAACTGCGGGAAGAACATAAGAAAGTGGTCAATCACAAGGTGGTGCGCCGCTTGCAGAAAGACTTGGGGTTGATGGTGTTGCGTACCGTCAGGCTGCCACGTCCCGGCACGGTGCGCAAAGTCCTGGTGCAGATGGGCAACCGGATCAACCTGATTGCCGGTCTGGAAACGATAGCCCCCTTCGAAGTTCTCCATACAGATTTCACCGAGCTGCTCTATGACCGTGGAAGCCGCAAAGCACAGTTGATGCCGATCGTTGATCACACCGGCAAGCTCGTCATGCCGTCGACGGCGACCGAGTAACCCGCGCTTTGCGCAGAGTCTTCGGGACAGACCTGCTGCCGTGCGGATTCGGGTGGGCGTTGCTCCGTAACCTGCTCAAGTTTGTCGATGGATTAATCCCTTTTATTGAGTATGATAATATAAGAGTGTGGTTGTGTCATTCACGGATGACAATTTGCCTTAGAGAGCCGAAGGGCGATTTGCCTGTAAACCGCGCCGAAGACGGCACGGTTCCCGGAGCGCCTCAAGGCTGACGTTCTGTGAGACATAGGATTGAGAGAGCAAACGATGAGTCGCAGACCCAACATCATAATGGTTCTGGCTGATGACCTCGGATGGTCAGAGTTGGAGAGCTATGGCAACACCTTTAACGAGACACCTTGTCTGAATCGGTTGGCCGAAGAGGGAATGCGATTCACACATGCCTACGCTTCCGCTCCCGTTTGTTCGCCCTATCGCGCCAGCCTCATGACGGGTCAGTACCCAGCCCGCGTCGGGATCACAGACTACCTCAGACCTGACGATGTTCATGTTCTCGATCCGAAACACATTACTATCGCCAAGATGCTGCGGCGCAATGGGTACATGACCGGCCTCATCGGCAAATGGCATCTCAGTGGATATCACCATCATGGCGTGAAAGAGGTCTCGCCCTGCGAACACGGTTTTGAAGAAACACTCCTCTCGGAGAATCGCGGCATATCGGCGGGCAGCTATAAGTACCCCTATCACTGGAACGAGGAGGTCGAGCAGCGGTTGTCTGGCGAAGAATATCTGCTCGACAGGCAGCACCTGGAGGCCCTGGACTTCATAGACCGTCATAAGCACCGCCCATTCTTTTTGTTCCTCAGCCACTATGCGGTGCACACAAGAATGCTGGGACACGATGACATTGTCGCGAAATACGAGGCCAAGCCGGGCGGAGGGAAAGGGCAAGAGGCCATGCGCAATAACCCTCATCTTGCGGCCCAGCTCGAGGTGATGGACAAAGGCATTGGTATGATTTCCGATAAACTCGAAGAACTGGGCCTGGCGGATGACACGATTCTGATCTTCACCAGCGACAATGGAGGAGAAACTCGAGTCACGACCAACGCACCTCTGCGTGGCGGAAAGAGTGAACTATACGAGGGCGGTATCAGGGAGCCGTTTATCATTCGGTGGCCCGGACGCATCCGCGCTGCCAATGTTTGCGATCAGCCCATTGCCACTGTCGATCTCTACCCCACCTTCCTTGAGCTGGCAGGCATCAAGCCGGATCCTAAGCAACATCTCGACGGGGTCTCGCTCGCGTCCCTGCTTTGCGGTGACACGGAACAGCTTCAGAGCAGGTCACACTACTGGTACTATCCTCTGCCTGAGAAACACTTTCTGGGCGGGCGCTCATCGGACGTCGTCCGAAAGGGAGACCACAAGCTGATAGAGTTCTTCGATGATCAGACCGTGGAGCTGTATGACGTTGTCAACGATGTGGGAGAGGAGAACGATCTTTCGTCCACGATGCCGGAGAAGGTCTCTGAATTGCGGCGTGAGCTTGCGGCATGGCGAGAAGATGTCGGAGTGGTGGCGCCTGCGCCCTATGCAACAAGCACAGAACAATCTCCTGCAGGCGACGTCCTAAAGGCCGCGCCTGAGGAGTAGCGTTCGCTAAAGAGATTATTTGATCTCCCCGACAAATCGTGTGATCATTATTCAAGAGGTGAAATGATGGTAGCAGTGCATCCACAATATGTTGTTGACGAAAAGCAGCATCGCAGGGCGGTGTTGCTTCCCGTGTCCGATTGGGAACGTATTGTCGAGGAACTCGAGGAACTCGACGACATTCGCGCGTTCGACGCGGCCAAAGCGGGCAGTCAAGAGACCGTCCCTTTCGAGCAGGCCGTGCGCGAGGTCCGAGAGGACTACGGAAAATGACCTACGGTCTCGAGATCTTACGATCTGCTCAAAAGCAGCTCGCAAGAATTGATCGGCAGGATCACACACGCATCATCAGCGCGATACGCGCTCTCGGCGACAATCCCCGACCGCCCGGATGCAAGACACTTTCCGGTCGCTCAGCTTGGCGAATTCGCGTCGGACCTTACCGAGTCATCTACGAAATCCACGACGACAGGCTTGTTGTTCTGGTTATCGCCATTGGTGACCGGAAAGAAATCTACAGATAGCGAACAACCAAATGCATGGTATTTCACGCTACGCGCGAAAACCATGATTTGAGACGGTCTGGCGGAGCAATACAGATGCCCATACAATCATATTGCCACAGTTTGTCCTGTCTGATACCTTGTTGACATGGCCAAGACGACGTTCGAGTGGAATTCCGAGAAGGACCGGGAGAACCAGAGGAAGCATGGCGTTTCTTTCGAGTTTGCCCAGTATGCCTTCGCTGATCCTGATCGTGTGATCGCCGAGGACCTGACTCACAGTTAGCAAGAGCAGCGCTTCTTCTGCTTCGGCCGGATCGGAGATGGGGTTCTGACCGTGCGCTTCACGCACCGCCGGAACGTCATCCGTATCTTCGGCGCAGGTTACTGGCGGAAAGGCAAGAGGATATATGAGCAAAAGAATCACATACACTGACGGCCCCATCGGCGACATCAAGGTCGTGCGGGACACGCTCCCGCCTCCCTCCGACCTCGCGTTCCGCGAGGAGCAAGTCAAGGTGACCATTGG
>Ga0180435_10000529_pt1 | contig 39996 bp, 37 predicted proteins | sample SS_ome_3_FD_132467 | JGI IMG/M metagenome (GOLD analysis project Ga0180435, IMG submission 132467) | Hypersaline lake sediment archaeal communities from the Salton Sea, California, USA - SS_3_S_1 metaG | ecosystem: Environmental > Aquatic > Non-marine Saline and Alkaline > Hypersaline >... | reverse complement strand
CTACAAGAAGTATCCCGTCAAGACCGAAGACCTCGTCATGGTGATGATGAAGTTCGAGAACGGCGCGACCGGCTCGACCACGACGAGCCAGATCAGCGCGGGCTACAAGAACGGCTTCACGTTCGCCATCGACGGCTCCAAGTGTTCGATCTTCTGGGACCAGCAGCGCCCGAACGAACTCTGGATCGGCTACCGCGAGAAGGGCAACGAGGTCCTTCTCAAGGACGGCACACTGCTCAAGCCCGAGGCCGCGCGGTTCGCACACTACCCGGGCGGTCACAACGAGGGCTACGACGTCGGCCCAAAGAACTTCTGCATGCTCGTCTACGAAGACGTTGCGAAGGGCCGAAAGAACAAGAAGCCGCTCTACGCGGACTTCTACGCCGGGCACGTCGAGATGGCAATCGTCGACGCCGTCATGGCGAGCGCCAAGGCGCGCAAATGGACGAAGGTGAAGTACTGACACGACCGCTCACCGCCGAAGACACGGGCGGTGAACAATGAAAGGAGGGTCTGAGATGAAACTGGGTGTGTTTTTGGCCGCGTTCGGCAATCAGACGTTCGACAAGGCGCTCGACTATGCGCAGGCGTCCGGCCTCGACGCCGTCGAGGTCGGCACGGGCAACTATCCCGGCGACCCGCACTGCCCCGTCGACGTGCTCCTCAAGAACAAGAGCAAGCTCGCCACGTGGAAGGCCAAGGTCGCGGACCGCGGGCTCGAGATCAGCGCCCTCTCGTGCCACGGCAATTCACTGCACCCGAACAAGGCGTTTGCGAAGAAGAACCACGACACGCGCCGCAAGAGCATTCTCCTGGCCGAGAAGCTCGGCGTGAAGACCGTCGTCGACTTCTCCGGTTGCCCCGGCGACAGCGACAAGGCGATCAAGCCAAACTGGGTCACCTGCCCCTGGCCGCCGGACTTCAGCGAGATTCTCGAATGGCAGTGGGAGAAGAAGGTCATCCCCTACTGGAAGGCTGAGGCGAAGTTCGCCGCCAACCACGGCGTCAACCTCGCGTTCGAGATGCACCCCGGCTTCGTCGTCTACAACACCGAGACGATGCTCCGGCTCCGCAAGGAGTGCGGGAAGAACATCGGCGCAAACTTCGACCCCAGCCACCTCTTCTGGCAGGGGATGGACCCGCTGATGTCGCTCAAGGTGCTCGGGATGAACAAGGCCCTCTTCCACGTCCACGGCAAGGACTGCCGCGTCGACCCGCAGAACACCGCCCTCAACGGCGTGCTCGACACCAAGCACTACGGCGACGAGCTCAACCGGTCATGGATCTTCCGCACCATCGGCTACGGCCACGGCGCGGAGTTCTGGACCGACTTCGTCAGCATCCTGCGGACCGTCGGCTACGACGGCGTCATCTCCATCGAGCACGAGGACAGTCTGATGAGCCAGAACGAAGGGTTCCAGAAGGCCGTCAGCTTCCTCAAGACCATCCTGCTCACGGAAAAGCTCGGCGCGATGTGGTGGGCGTAGGGCTTCGGGCCGGCGGGCGTAACGCCAATCGCGGGGAGGTCTTCGAATAGAAGACCTCCCCGTTTTTATGTCTGCGATGCGGTCGGGTGACTCTGGGAGCTGTTAAATGCTCGTCGTCAACACCATCGCGCCGATCGCCCTCGTCGTCCTGCTGGGCGCCGTCCTGCGCCGGAGCGGGTTCGCCTCTGAGGGGCTCTTCAAAGGGACGAACCGCCTCGTCTTCTGGGTCGGCCTGCCGTGCCTGCTTTTCCACAAGACCGCCCAGCCGATAACGCACGGTGACGCGGCGATGCGGATTTTCCTGACACTGCTCCTGGGCACGGCCGTGTGCGTCGTCGCCGGATACGTCGTGTGCCTGGCGCTCCGCGTGCCGCGCCGGTCGGCGGGCGCGTTCGTGCAGGGCGCGTACCGCGGCAACCTCGCGTACCTGGGCCTGCCGGTCGTGTTCTATGCACTGGCCGGCGTTGACGGCGGGGCGCCCGCCGGGATGAACGGCGTGGCCGTGCTCGCGATCGCGCCGCTCATCCCGATCTACAACGCGGTCGCCGTGCTCGTACTGCTGATCGGGCGGGACCACGGCGGCGCGCCCATGCACCGGCGCGTGCGCGCGATGCTGTTTTCCGTGGCGACGAACCCGCTCCTGCTGGCGTGCGTGGCCGGTATTCTGTATTCGCTCGGCGGCTGGAAACTGCCGGTCGTGGTCGAGCGGACGGCCGAGGCGGTCGGCCAGATGGCCCTGCCGCTCGCCCTGCTCGGGATCGGCGCGGCGCTTTCGTTCCGGGAGCTTCGGGGCCGCTGGCTTTTTGCGAGCGCGAGCACCGTCATCAAGGTCGCCGTCGCGCCGCTGGCCGGATACCTGATCGGGACCGCGCTTGGCCTCTCGTCGACCGAGATTCTCGTTGCGATGCTGTTCCTCGGTTGCCCCACCGCGGTCGTTTCGTGGGTGATGGCTGAACAGCTCGACGCCGACCATCACCTCGCCGCGGGCGTCGTGGTGCTGGCGACGTTGCTGTCGATGATCACGCTCGCCGTCATCCTCGCGGTCGCGTGACCTCAATCCGTTCACGCTTGATTATTGTCCGCCACGCGGCTATCATTGCGCCGTCACGGTACGGGGAATCGGATGAAGAAGGTGGCCCTGATCATCGGCCTGCTCGCGGCTCTGCCGGGGTGCACACTGTACCATGTCCGGTCCGATTCGGACGCCGAGCGGTTCGCCCGCGTCTGGGAGATGCCCCGCCTGGACCAGCAGGCGGTCCGGCTCGATCTGAGCGCGGAGGCGGACGGCGATTGCGAGATGCTGTTCCGGGAAGCGGCCGACGTTTTGCTCGACTCGGGGAAGTTCCGGTTTCCCGAGCCGGGCGAAGAGCCGGCGTTCATCATCGAGATGACGCTGTCCGTCCGGCGCGACACGCACGTTCTCAAGATGCTGTGCAACGCGCTGATTCTTTACGCCTGGCCCATCGACGCGCGGGACTACGTGTACGAGGTCTTCGTTGACGTCCGCAAGCCATCGGGCGAGCTTGTCGAACACTGCTACGCGCAGGGCCGGGGCCGATACGAGCTCTGGCTCGGGTACCTGTTCTGGCCCGAGTGGCTGTGGAACAGCGAGGAGGCGGCGACCGTTCGCCGTGACGCGCTCAAGGCGGCGGCCGTCAAGATCTGCCGATCACTCATGCCGGGGACCGGGCAATGAGACGAACCGAGGCCGCCTTTCTTACCGCCGCACTGTTCGCCGCGCTGGGCGCCGGATGCATCGGATACAGGACCTACCATGATTACGACGCCGACGGGTACAAGGCCGCTCTGCTCGAGGGCCGGGGCGAAGAACCGGCACCGACCGCGAAGCGGGTGCGGTTCGCCGTCAACGTCGCTGTCTACGTCGGCGGGGAACTGGCCGAACCCGTGTCGGCCCGGCACGAGGCCGTCGAGAAGCTGGCCCGCCGGACCATATGCGACATGGGGATTTTCAAGCCGGAGAACGTCGGCGGCTCGGTCGATCGGCCGGACTATCAGTTCATCTTCGACCTTAGGATGGAAACCACGCGGGAGCCCGGCGTGTTCTCGGGCCTGATCCTGCCCTTCTTCCGGACGAGGCAGCGCATCGTCCGGCTTCAGGTGCTCGACGAGAAGGGCCAGCCGTTCGCCAGTTACACCGCCGCGTCCGAGACGTTCCAGGCGCGCCATATCCTGCTCTTCTGGCTGACCCCGTTCTACTGGCCGGGCCAGGCCGAGGGCAACGCGCGCAGGGACCTGTTCAAGGCCCTGGCGGTCAAGCTCATCACCGACCGGGAAGAATTTCTGTAGCCCAAACTTGGCAACCCAACGGCCGTTTTCCTATAATGCAGTAGGATAATGAGCGGCGTACGGCCGTTTCCCTGACAACCGCGTTCGGAACGAGACCGCGCATGCCGACACGAGAAGATGTGGACCTGGCCCGAGCGGCGATAGACCGCGGATTCCTCACGATCAAGGAATCCATAAAATGCCTCCAGATTCAGCAGGAGCACGAGAAGAACGGCCGGATCGTCCCGCTCGCTGACATATTCGTCGAGGCCAAGTTCCTCACACAGGGACAACTGGTCGTCCTGAAGGAGAGCCACGCCAAGACCGAGGCGCTCCGCCGCATCGGCCACTACGAGATAATGTCCAAGGTCGGCGCCGGCGGCATGGGGACCGTGTACAAGGCCAAGGACAGGAAGGCCGACCGCATCGTCGCGCTGAAGGTCCTTTCGCCCGCCCACGCCAGCAACAAGGAATACATCGAGCGGTTCCTCCGCGAGGCCCACGCCTGCGGCCGGCTGAGTCATCCCAACATCGTCCAGGGATACGACGCGGGCGAGGCCAAAGGACAGTATTACTTCGCGATGGAGTTCGTCGATGGAATCACCGTCGCCGACATGCTCAAGGAGGGCAAGCCGGTCGCCGAGCAGCAGGCGCTCGACATCGCCATCCAGATCGGCAAGGCGCTCGAGCACGCCGAAGAACACAACCTCATCCACCGCGACATCAAGCCCGACAACATCATGATAACGAAGGACGGGACGGCGAAGCTCGCCGACCTCGGCCTTGCGAGACTGACGACCGGCGACGTCGCGCAGGAACGCCGCGCGTTCGGCACCGCGTACTACGCCTCGCCCGAACAGTGCCAGGGCGTCGAGGCACTCGACACCAAGACCGACATGTACTCGTTCGGCGCCACGCTGTTCCACATGCTGGTCGGGCACGTCCCCTTCGACGGCGAAACGCCCGAAGAGATAATGGCCAAGCACCTCGACGAGAAACGGCCCTACCTCAAGGACCTCAACGTCCAACTCTCGCACGGCATCTCCAAGGTGGTCCGGAAGCTGATGGCCAGGGACAAGCGCGAACGCTACGCCTCGATGCCGGAAGTCCTCAAGGACCTGACGCTCGTGCGCATGGGCAGGTCGCCCAAGCTCGGCGAGAAATCGCGCTACGACGGAGCCGAGGGCCGCTACCGCTCGCCCACCGGGAGCTGGCGGACAAAGAAGCCCGAGAACCGCCAGAAGATAATCGTGGTCTCCGCCTGCGTCGCCGTCGGAGCCGTCATGCTCGTCGCCGGCGCCCTCGCGTACAAATGGATAGATTCCGCCATAGGCACTGATGGCGATGCCGGGAACCCCTCGGTCACGCAACCGCTTCCCAAGGGGCCCGGTCCGAAGACCGAAGACGAGTTCTATCTCGAAGCCCTTCTGGCCCAGGGCGATGACATGGCGCCCGAAGAGTTCTACGAAAAACTGCTCGGCGTCGCCCGGAAGTACCCCAGCACGGAATCCGCCACGAAGGCCGAGGCCGTGGCGCGGCAGGCGCTCAGGAAGGTGGAGGCGGCGGCCCGGCCGGTCTTCGACAAGCAAAAGGCCGAGGCGCTGCGGCTCCGCGACGAGGCCCGCTACGGCGACGCCCTGGCCGCGCTCGATGGATTCCCGGAGAAATACAAGCGCACCCGCTTCGTCAAGGAGCTCGGGGACCTCGGCGAGAAGATCAAGGAACACGCCGGAACGCGGTTCGACAAGATCAAGGCCGGCGCCGACGAACTGGCCGTGGCGAAGAAGTTCGACGAGGCCGCCGACCTCTATAAACCGGTGATCGAAACCTTCGGCCTGCCGGAACTGGCCGGCCGCGCCAAGGCCGAGATCACGAACCTCAACCAGGCCAGGGCGGCCGAGCAGAACCGCCTCGCGCGCGAGGCCGAGGAAAAAGCGCGGGAGCAACAGCGGCTGGAGCAGGAGCGGGAAAGGAACCGGCTCGTCGCCGCCGCGATCCACGAGGCGCAAAAGCTCGTCACAACGACCGAGTTCGCCGCGGCCGCGGAAAGACTCAACTCCGTCGCCGCCGATGCCCCCGGCGAAGACAGGCCGCACCTGGCCCGCGCCGCGGCCGACCTGGGCCGGCTCCAGGAGCGTTTCGACGGGCTCGAAAAGGCCGAGGCCTCGCTCAAGGGGCGCAGGGTCGCGCTCTCGCTCAGGGGCGGCGCGAAGCTCGAAGGCAGAATCTTCGGCACGAGCAAGACGCGCCTTTCGATGCAACTGGACTCCGGGACGATCCGGAGCGTGCACTGGAAAGAACTCGATGCCCACAGCATAGTGATGATTCTGCGGGAATGCGCCGGACCAGGACGTGACGCCGCGGAACACTGCGCTATCGCCGCATTCCTGCTCTTTTCCGGACACACGGAGGATGCGCGGGCGGAACTCGACAAGATCGGGGCCGATGCCCGGGGCAAGGAAGAGGCCGACCTGCGCCGTAAGGACATCTTGTTCTTCGAGCAGAAAGGACTCGGCGGGGGGGCTGAGGCCCTTCGTCGCGCCCGGGCGGTTTCGACGGCCGGCTGATGAAGTTCATGCTGGGAATGGAACAACACCGGGGAACAGCAGAGGTCCTTCGCTCCGCTCAGGATGACACAACTACAGCCCGTTGACGAGACATGTCATTCTGAGCGTCAGCGAAGAGTCTCCTGAACGCATTGGCCATTTCCGTTATCAACGTGGGACTCAATAATCCCTCGAACAGGACGCGGCGGCCCCGCACAGGACCACGGGCTTCTCTCCGAACATCCCCCGTATTTTCTCGCACGCCGTTTCCAGCACGGCCGCGGCCTCGCGAGCGGCTTCGCCATCGTCGCCCGCCGTCCATCTCGCGTCGGGGTTGCCGTACCAGAGCGTCTCGCCGCGCGGGATTCCGTCGGCAATGGCCCGGCCCGCACCCGCCCGGGCGGAAAGGTCCGCAGATATCCGGGCCAGTGACGCGGCAATGGCGGACCGCTCGGCCGGCTCCGCACTCGCCACAACGATGAACGCCACGGCCGCCGCCGCCGGCGGGAGCGGATAAAATCCGTCCGCGGGAAACTCGCCGCGCGCGCCCTCGGCCAGCAGGTGGTGCTCGTCGTTCTCCGGCGAAAGGAGATCGAGCCGGACCGCGTCCGACCCTCTCTCGCCCGACACCATCACGACAAAGACGCGGGCCGCGCGGCCGGGCTTCACGTGCAGACGGACGCCGGACCTCGGGCTGAAATCCAGCGGGAACGATCCGCCCATTCCCACCACGCCGGCCGGGTCCGACAGGTCGAACCACACGGAGATCGAATCGGGTTGCGGAGCCGCGCCCGCGCCCGGGCGTCCCTCGGGGCCGGTGCGGCCGCTCCGGCTGACAAGCACCCCGAGCCCGAGGCCGAGGGCGGCCACGAACAGCGCCGCCGCCAGCGCGTGCGGCCAGTGCCGGACCTTTCGCGGCTTCCGCCGGGCCTGCTTCGCCTCGCCGGCCGGGAACACCTCCGGCGGGCGCGATATGAAACCGCTCCGCGAGCTCGCCGCCGCATCGAGCATCCGGGTGTAAGCCAGCGGGCGATCGTGTTCCAGGAACCGGTCGAGGTCGGCCCGCAGTTCGCCCGGCGTCTGGTAGCGTTCCGCCGGGTTCCGCCGCATCATCCTGGTCGCCACCGCCGACAGAGCGGCCGGGATGGACGCGTCGACGTCCGTGCAGAACGGGGCGTCGTCGGTGACGTGCTTCGCCATCACGGCCGCGGCCGACTCACCCTCGAACACCGTCCGCCCGGTCAGCATGTGGAAGAGCGTGGCGCCGAGCGCGTAGATGTCGCTGCGCGTGTCGATCTCGGCCTTCCCCTGCGCCTGTTCGGGCGAAGCGTAGTGCGGCGTGCCCAGGGCCAGCCCGGCCGTCGTCAGGTCGGCCTCTTCCCACGAGCTTCGGGCCAGGCCGAGGTCCGCGACCTTCACCTTGCCGTCCCGAGCAATAAGAATGTTGCCCGGCTTGATGTCGCGGTGGACGATCCCGGCCTGCGTCCACGCGTGGTCGAGTCCGGCCGCGACCTCGGCGGCGATCCGGGCCGCCTTCTGCGGCTCGATCTTGCCCGTGCGGGTCATTACGTCTTCGAGCGATTCGCCGTCGACGTATTCCATCACGAAATAATGGAGGTCCTGCGCTCCCTCGCGCCGCACGGTGTTCACGTCGATGGCCGACACGATGTTCGGGTGGTTTAGTTTTGCGGTCGCGAGCGCCTCGCGCCGGAAGCGCTCGATGAACTTCTTGCTTCGGGAGAAGAGCGGCGGAAGCATCTTGACGGCGACGAGCCGGTCGAGTGACGTCTGTCGCGCCTTCCACACGGATCCCATCCCGCCTTCGCCCAGCTTAGCGAGCATTTCGTAGCCGGGTATTTCGGGCGTCTCGTCGTCCGGCGCGCCGTTTGCGGCGGCCTCGTTCGCGGTCTCGCGCAGTACCCGCTCGACCCCCTCGCGGTCCAGCAGGCCCCGCCGGACCATCGCGTCCGCGAGGTTGGGCGCCTCGTCGTCCACCACCGTCTTCATGCACTCGTCGACGCCGCTCTCGTCGGCCAGCTTCAGCCGTATGACGGCGCGAGCAAATGACTTGTCCTGTTCCGTCGGTGTCTTGTCCGTCATTTCATCAGTTCACCTTGTCGAGAGCGAGCTTGACGAAGACATACAGAAGAAGGGCGGCGAGCGCGAGCACGAGGGCGGCCGTGCCCGCCTTTATCCACCGGAGCCGGCTGTTGCGGCGGACCTCGCGGGCGAAGCTTCCCGCCCCGTTCGGCGGGTCCCGGGGCGCTTCCGGCCGGGTGGTCTCCGCGTGTGCGGGCGGCTTGCCCGCGATCACGAGGTCGAGGTCCTCGGCCAGGTCTCTCGCGGTCCGGTACCGCTGGTTCCGGTCCTTGGCCAGCATCTTGAGGATGACGTCGTTGCATCCCTGCGAGATGTCGGGACGGCGAATGGCGGGCGTGACCGGCCTTTCGTTCAGGTGTTTGAGCATCGTGAGGATCGACGTGTCGCCGCTGAACGGCACGGCCCCGGTGATCATGTGGTAGAAGGTCACGCCGAGCGAATAGATGTCGCTGCGCGTGTCGAGCGACCGCATGGCCATGGCCTGTTCGGGCGACATGTAGTTCGGCGTCCCGAGGGTCACGCCCTCCTGCGTGACGGAGTCGTCGCCGACGTCGCGGGCGAGTCCGAAGTCCGTCAGTTTCGCCGTGCCGTCCGGGCGCACGATGATGTTGCCCGGCTTGACGTCGCGATGGACCAGCCCGGCCGTTTCGGCGTCGCACAGCGCGAGCGCGATGCATCGGACTATGCGGAGCGCCCTCGGCTCGTCCATCGTTCCGTCGATCGAGAGCGTGGTGTCGGCGGATTCGCCCTCGACGTATTCCATGGCGAAGTAGTAATAGCCGCCGGAGAACCCGACGTCGACGGTCCTGACGATATAATCGGAGCGGACCTTTGCCGCGGCCCGCGATTCACGGAGGAACCGTTCGACGAAATCCTTCTTCTCGGCCATCCTCCGCGGCAGGACCTTCAGGGCCACGAGCTCGCCGGTCTCCCTGCGTTCGGCCTTGTAGATCGTGGCCATGCCGCCCTGGCCGATCTTGGCGAGAATCTTGTAGCCCTTTATCTCGCCGGTATGGATCGAGCCGTCCGCCATGTGCGTCCGGATGTCCTCGACCTGTTGCCGCGTCATCCAGCGCTCTTCGACGACGATATCCTGGAGCAGGCGGCGGTGTTCGCCGTCGTGCCTTGTCGCGGCCTCGATCTCGAGGGCTTCATCGCCCTGATGCTGTGTGAGGTAGCCCTTGGCGACGGCCATCTCGATGAACAGCATGTCCCCGGACTCTGCCATTTCCCGTTCCGTTGTCCCCTCCGACAAAATTATAGACGACGGCGGCGGCCAGTTCAACCGCCGCGTCGCCGCGGTCCCGCTTGCGGCGGCCCGGAGCCGGTTGCGATTGACACCGGATTGCGACGGGAATATACTTCGCGCGTCTTGAGGAGGAGCTCCGTGTCGAAAATCGCGCTCAACCGGAAGGAGGTCGACGGCCTGATTTCGGCCGCTCTTGCCGAGGACATCGGCCCCGGCGACGTCACGAGCATCGCGCTGATCCGGCCGAGGCAACGGGGCAGGGCGGCCCTTGTCGCGCGGGAGCGCGGCGTGCTGGCCGGGATGCCTGTCGTCCGCCGGCTCCTCGCGCGGTTCGACCGGCGGCTCAAGCTCTCGCGAGCGCTCGAGGACGGGGCGCGCCTCCGGCCGGGCTCCGTCATCGCCGTGGTCTCCGGACCGGTTGTTTCGATCCTTGCCGTCGAACGGACGGTCCTGAACTTTGTGCAGCGGCTCTCGGGCATCGCGACGGTCACGAGGCAATACGCCGACGCGATCGCCGGGACGGGCGCAGAACTGCTCGACACGCGCAAGACCCTGCCGGGCTGGCGGCGGCTGGCGAAGTACGCCGTCGCGACGGGCGGCGGCAAGAACCACCGGACCGGGCTCTACGACCAGGTGCTCATCAAGGACAATCACCTCGCGGCCTCGGGCCTCTCGCCGGCGGACGCCGTGTCGGCGGCGCGCGCGAAGGTCCCGCGGGGGATGCGTATCGAGGTCGAGGTGGAGACGGTCGCCGGTGCCCGGGCCGCGGCCCTGGCCGGGGCCGACATCGTGATGCTGGACAACATGTCGCCGGCGCGGATGAAAAAGGCGGCCGCGGTCGTGCGGGACGTCTCGGCCAGGACCATCGTCGAGGCCTCGGGGCGCATCACGCTCTTGAATATCGCGTCGGTCGCGCGGACCGGCGTCGACTGGATTTCGGTGGGGGCGCTGACGCATTCCGCGAAGGCCCTCGACATCGCGCTCGAAATGGAGGCGGATTGAACGCATCGGCGGTGAAAGCGCTCAAGGACGGGCTCGCCACGCGCATCGTCGGGCGGGAGATCCACGCCCGCGGGCTCGTGGCTTCGACGAACGACGTGCTCTGGGAGCTTGCGGACCGCGGCGCGGAGGAGGGGACGGTCGTCTTCGCCGAGGAACAGACCGCCGGCCGGGGTCGGCTCGGCCGGAGCTGGTGGTCGCCGCGGGGCAAGGGAATCTGGATGTCCGTCCTCCTGCGGCCGCCGGCCAGTGACGGGACGGTGCCGATGACGACGATAGTCGGCGCTCTCGCGACCGCCGAGGCGGTCCGCTCGACGACGCGGCTCCCGGCGATGATCCGCTGGCCGAACGACATACTGGTCGAGGGCAAGAAGGCCGCGGGCGTGCTCGTCGAGGCGCGGACGGGCCGGAACGGGCGCGAACTCGTCCTCGGGATAGGCGTCGACGTGAACGCCATGCAGGCCGAGATGCCGGACGATATCGCGGACCTCGCCGTCTCGTTGTCCGAAGCGGCCGGCGAACCGGTCGACGAGCCCGGGCTGGCGAAGGCGCTCCTCGGCGAGCTCGACCGCTGGTACCAGGTGAAGCTCGGCGGCGACATCGAGGCGATCAACCGCCGCTGGCGCGAGCTCTCGGCCACGCTTGACCACCGGATTGTGCTGGAGGAGCACGGGAGACGCTACGAGGGGAACGTCATCGACGTGGACGTCCGACTGGGACTCGCCCTGCGCCTGGACCGGGGCGGCATCCGGCACTTCCGTGGGGAGCACGTCTCCGTCGTCCGCCACGAATGACGGCGCGGACGCGAAGGGGCGATTCTTCGCCCGTGCCGGAAGCCACTAAAGATTTTCACCGGGAATGTCGATATGAACGACAGGGGATGGTGCAGGAGAAGTACGCCTTGTCGGATGCGAAAGACTTGGGCGGTGAGCTCGAGAACCGGATGATGCTGGACCTTTTGCCGGATCGCGAGCCGCCCGACACATCGGTCGCGTGCCTCCAGGCCGCCTTGATGGTTGACGCCATGGGGCGCGCTCTGTTTGCGGCCGAACGCCCGTCTTTTCGGAACCTGTCGGCTGACAAGGTCGTCGGGAAAGACTGGCGCGAGCTTTTCGCGGAATTCGACGAGATCGAGATCGAGTCCGAGCCGGAGCCGGACACGTTCTTCTTCCGCGCCCCGGACGAGGACGGGGCGATCTACCGCGTTCGGAAGCTCTGCGCGGCTCCGATTCCCGGCACGGCGGGCGGGTATTTCATCCTGATCGAGGCGGTCGCCGACCCGGCCGCCGTCCAGGAGCTGATCTACCGGGAGAAGATGGTCGCACTGGGCCAGATCGCGGCGGGCGTGGCGCACGAGGTGAACAACCCGCTGACCACGATATCCGGCTGGATTCAGATAATGCTGTCCCAGGCGGACGAGAACGACAAGCGCCGGGCGCCCCTCAAGCTCATGAGCCAGGAGACGTCCCGAATCGCGAACATCATACACCATCTTCTGACCTTCGGGCGGCGCACCCCGTCGCAGGAAGAGCCGGTCGCCGTGAACGGCCTGTTGTCGGACGTGCTGGCGCTGGTCGGATATCAGATACGCGGCGACGACATCGAGATCGTCACCGACCTCTGCCCCGGCCTGCCATGCGTGACGGGCGACGCGAACCAGTTGAAACAGGTCTTCCTTAACATCATCGTGAACGCGCGGCAGGCGATGCCCGACGGCGGCGTCCTGACCATACGGACGCGCGTCGGCGCGGACGGCGCGGTCGAGGCGTCTCTTTCGGACACGGGCTGTGGAATGTCGCCGGAGATCGAGCAACGGGTGTTCGAGCCGTTCTATACGACGAAGGGCGACACGGGCGGCTCGGGGATCGGCCTCTTCCTCTGCCGCAACATCGTCAAGGATCACGGCGGCACGCTCTCGGTCGCGAGCCGGCCGGGCGAAGGATCGACGTTCATCATCACATTGCCCGCGGCCAGCGCCGAGACGGTTTCCGGCGCGGGGGCCGCGGCGGACATGCCGCACCGCGCGCACGACGACTCGGACGTCGTCGCGGGCGCACAGGCCGGCTCGGAGTGAGCAAAATGGACTCGGGCGAGTCATTGAGCATCCTGTTTGTCGGGCCGGACGCGGACGCATTTTCCGCCGCGGCCGACGCCTTGGCCGCCGACGGCCACAAGGTGTGGTGCGTCGCGAGCGCCTTCAAGGCGCTGACGGCGAACGCCGCATCGCCGGCGGACCTCACTGTCATCGACGTGAGCCGCCTCGACGAGCAGATGCTCGAGGTGTTCGAGGCCCTGGGCGAAGTCGCGCCGAACGGCTTCCTGCTGGCCGGGGTGACGCCGGCCGCGCGTGGCCGGGCCGCCAAGGTGCTCAACCTCGGCTCCGACGCCATCGTCGGCATGCCGGCCGACGCCGACGAGATACGGGCGCTCATCAAGAAGCGCAGCGCGCCCGCCGCCCCGACCGCCGGGACGGGCGCGGACGAGAAATTCAAGTGGCTCGGCGAGTTCGCCGGCGGCGTCGCGCACAACATCAACAACCCGCTCACCACCGTCATGGGGTATCTCCAGATTCTCTGCTCGAAGGTCGATGAGACGAACAGCGCCGGAAGCGTCCTGCCGACGATGCTGAAGGAGTGCAACCGCATCTCCGAGATAGTGAGGGGCCTCCTGCTCTTCTCGGGCAACGGCCGATTCAACGTGCGGGCCGTCGACGTCAACCGAGCCGTCGATGCGGCGCTTCTGGTCGGCGACACGAACGGCAACGTGACGATCGAGCGCAGTTACCAGCCCGGCCTGCCCGCGGTGCTGGCCGACGAAGCGGCCCTGAAACAGGCCTGCGAGAACATTATAACAAACGCGCGCCAGGCGATGCGCGACGGCGGCACGCTCTCGGTCGAGACCGCGCAAGGCCGCGAAGGGCGCGTTCTCATAAGGTTTAGCGACACCGGACCCGGCATACCGTCCGAGAAACTCGACAAGGTGTTCGAGCCGTTCTACACGCGAAGCAACAACGGCGGCGTCGGGCTCGGACTCGCCGCGTCCTACGGCATTGTCAAGGCGTTCGGCGGCCGCATCGTGGCCGAGAACAACAAGGACGGCGGGGTGACGCTCGCCATCGAACTGCCCGCGGAAGCATGACTGGACCTGCGAAGCCACAGGAGACCAACCGGTGACGGACAGCGCCGACGAGAAGCCCCGGATACTCGTGGTCGACGACGAACCCAACATCTGCGCCCTCCTGAGCGAGCTCCTTTCGCAACAGGATTACATCATCGAGACGTGCCTTAACGGCCAGGACGCCCTTGCGAAGATCGGGGCCGACGGCTACGACATGCTCATCTCGGACCTCAAGATGCCGGGGATAAGCGGCATCGATCTCATCCGGTCGGTCAAGTCCGTCTCGCCCGACACCGCGGCCGTGCTCGTCACCGGGTACGCCACGGTCGAGACGGCGGTCGAGGCGCTACGGCACGGCGCCGACGACTATGTCACCAAGCCGTTCAACATCCAGGAACTCCGCAAGGTCGTGAGCCGCGGGATCGAGTCGAAGCATCTGCGGCGCAAGAACCGCGAGCTCGTCTCGATGCTCCAGACCGCCAACGAGGAGCTTCATCGCCACAAGAACGAGTTGAAGCACGAGGTCGTGATGACCAGCGAGAGTCTGCTGGCGACAAACCAGCGGCTCGAACAGCGGGTGCAGCAGCTTAACACGATAATGAACGTGATGAAGGCCATCACGTCCGTTCTCGACCTCGAACGATTGCTCAACTTCTGCCTGAAACTCCTGAACCGCGAGATGGGGGTCGAGAACAGCTCCATCATGCTAATGCAGCCCGACGGCCAGTGCCTGACCGTCAAGGCCGCCTACGGCCCGCGCAGCGACCGGGTGGTCGGCCAGGAGCGGCGGCTCGGTGACGGCGTGGCCGGCTGGGTCGCCGAATACAAAGAGGCGTTGCTGATGAGCAACGTCGACGCCGGCCCCGTGTTCACCACGCCGTTCTCGCGCGACTATCCCAACAAATCCTTCCTCTGCGTGCCGCTCGTCCTCCAGGAACGAGCGCTCGGCGTCCTCAACCTCACGGGCAAGATCGACGGGGGCGTGTTCTCTGAGCAGGACCGTGATTTTGCGCTCACCATCGCCGGCCAGATCGCCGTTGCGATCGAGAACGCCGGCCTGTACGACACGATACAGCAGAACTCCCTCAGCGCGGTGCAGGCCCTGGCCGAGAGTCTCGAGGCCCGCGACCCCTACACGAGCGGCCATTCATCCCGCGTGACCGATTACGCGCTACGCGTTGCCAAGAGCACGGGCGTCTCGAAAACCAGCCAGGAAACGCTTCGGTACGCCGGGCGGCTGCACGACATCGGGAAGCTTGGCATCAGCGAAGCCACCCTGCACAAAAACGGCGACCTTTCCGAAGACGAGTGGGCCACGATCCGCGAGCATCCGACCAAGGGCGAACGGATCGTCCACAGTCTCGGGTTCCTCAACCGGGTCGAGCCCGTCGTTCGCCATCACCACGAGCACTGGGACGGCAGTGGCTACCCCGAGGGGCTCAAGGGCGAGGAAATCCCCTTCCTCACCAGGATACTGAGCGTCGCCGACTGCTACGACGCGATGACGTCCCAGCGGCCGTACCGCTCGGCAATGTCGCACAACGACGCCCTCGCGGAGCTTGTGGCCGGCAGGTCGAAGCAGTTCGACCCCGCGATCGTCGATCACTTCGCGAAGGCGATCGACAGCGGCCCGGTCGGCCATCATTCGGCCTGAGCACGGACAGCCCGCCACGCATCACATGAAATGAATGTGGAACCGAGTGGGAAGCCGCCCGTCAGCTCACCGACTTGGCGGCTTCGTCGACCGTCGCGTAGAGGTCGATCAACTGGGAGAAACCGAGGGCGTCGAAGACATCCTCGCGAATACTGCGGTGGAGCCGGGCGACCATGATTCGCCCGCCCGCGTCGAGCGTCAGCTTGCGGAACTTCAGCAACAACCTGAGGCCCGCACTGCTTATGTACTCGACGCCGGCGAAATCCAGAACGAAGTAGACACTGCCCGCGTCCCGGCCCTCGGCAAACGCCTGTTCGAGCCCGTCCGTCGCAGACGCATCGAGAGAGCCCGTGAGGTGAAGTACGCAGACGTCGACCCCCTCGTTCCGGATCGTGTCACGGTCGACTCGAAATCTTTCCGGCATCTTTTCTCTCGCGACATAATGGAACCGGATGGCCCGCAGGCCGACGTTCGAACGGGCGATATTCTACACGAAGAGCCGCGGCCACTCAAGTTTTGATAACGGCGTAATAATGGCGTGGGCTTGTCGTGCGGCGTCTGTTTGCTCCATTGCCCCGTTCGCCGCCAGAACCTACAATGCACGCCAAAGGAGGTCCGCCCCATGCGCCATGTCACCAGGGAAGAAATCCGCGAACTGGACCGCATCGCCATCGAAGACTACGGAATGCCCGGCGTCGTGCTGATGGAGCACGCGGGCGCCGGCGCGGCGGAATGCGCGCTCGAAATGCTCGGAGGCGTCCGGAACGCGCGGGTTGCCGTCGTCTGCGGCCGTGGCAACAACGGCGGCGACGGGTACGTCGTCGCCCGCCTGCTCCACAACAAGGGCGTCGCCGTCACCATCGACCTGCTCGCGCCGCGCGACAAGATCGTGGGCGACGCGCTCGTCAACCTTCGCATCATCGAAAAGATGAACCTCGACATCCGGGCGGCGGAGCGCGGCGCCCCGGACCTCTCGGCGGCCGACCTTGTCGTCGACGCGATGCTCGGCACCGGCCTCGCGGGCGCCGTCCGGGAGCCGTTCCTGTCCTCGATCAAGGCGGTCAACGCGGCCGGAAGGCCCGTGCTCGCCATCGACATCCCATCGGGCCTCGACGCCAACACGGGCGAGGTCCTCGGAGATTGCGTGCGCGCGGCGCGAACCGCCACGTTCGCCCTGCCGAAAATCGGGTTCGCGCGCGGCCGTGGGCACGAGATGGCGGGCGAGGTCACGGTCGTCGACCTCGGCGTGCCTGCCGAGATTCTTGCGAGACTGGTGGGTCGGCGCTGATTCAGAACAGCATCGTCAACACGGTGAGCAGGATCACGGCGCACGAAACGACGAGCACGATGATGTCGGCCGCGTTCATCCCGCCGCACTCGTTCGTGGTGTTCCCCATGAGCGTCGTCCGTCGTCTCAGATGATTTTGAGAATCTCGCCGGCCGCGCGTGCGGAGGCGCCCGGCCCGCCGAGTTTCTTGCGAATCACGCCCAATTGTGTCCGTATCCCGTCGAGCTTGCCGTCCATCAGGTCCAGAGCGGTCGCCGCGATCCTTCTTGGTTTTGCGTTGCTCAGGTAGAGTTCCGGCACGATCCGTTCGCCGGCGACGATGTTGGGGAGTGCGAAGTCGCCGGGGTTGATGAACGGCCCGAAAAGGACGTACGAGAAGAAGTCCGAGTTGTACGTCACGATCATCGGCGTCGCCAGCAGGCCCGCCTCGAGCGTCGCCGTGCCCGAGCAGACGAGCAGGAGGTCCGAGGCGAGCATCACGTCGTGCGCCCGGCCACGGATCAGCTTGAACTCAACGTCGTGGCGCGCGGCGACCCGCTCGAAAGGCCGCGTCGGAAGCCTCTCCGCCTGAGCCACTGCGAACGCCGTGTCCGGCCGCTCGGCCCGTATCATTTCGGCGGACCTGAGCAGGATCGGGAATACGTGCTCGATCTCCTTGCGCCGACTGCCCGGCAACAGGCCGACGACGGTCCCCGACTCGGGCAGTCCGAGCGACCGCCGCACGGCCGCGCGGTCCGTCACCGCGAGCTTGTCCGACATCGTGTCGAGAAGCGGGTGCCCGACGAACGTCGCGTCGACGCCCGCCCGGTCGTACATCTCCTTTTCGAAGGGGAAGAAGACCAGCATCTTGCGGACACGGGTCGCTATCTTCTTCATCCGGCCGGTGCGCCAGGCCCAGATCTGCGGGCTGACGTAGTATATCACGGGGACGCCGATTTCATTCGCGTGCCGCGCGACCATCAGGTTGAACTCGGGGAAGTCGATGAGGACGATGGCGTCGGGCCGGTCCGTGCCGAGGGAATGCGTTATCCTGCGGTACGCGCGGACCAGGCCGCCCAGACTGCCGAAAAGGCCCGCGGCCCCGATCACGGCGTGGCTCGTCAGGTCCTGAAACAGGCCCACTCCCGCGGCCGCCATTCTCGGGCCGCCGAGCCCGGCGACGCGCAGGCCCGGCTCCTGCTTCACGAGCTCGCGCACCAGCGCCGCGCCGTGCGTATCACCCGACGCCTCGCCCGCGACGATCAGCAGTTTCTTCGCCTTGTGCATATGGGCTACGGCTTTCATTTCTCCGGCAGAACGCGCACCCGACGCCCTTCGATCCGCAAACGGCCCTCGGCGAAGAGCTGGATCGCCTCGGGGTACGCCTCGCATTCCTTCTCGAAGACCCGGGCGGCCAGCGTATCGGGCGTGTCGTCGTCGAGCACCGGCACGGCCTTCTGGAGGATGACGGGCCCGTGGTCGTATCGTCGGTCGGCGAAGTGCACGGTGCAACCCGAGACCTTGGCGCCGTACTCCAGCACCGCCTCGTGCACGAAATGGCCGTAGTAGCCCTTCCCGCAGAACGCCGGGATGAGCGCCGGGTGAATGTTCATCACGCGGCCGAGATAGCGGTCGGACATCTTCCACATCACCATGAACCCTGCGAGGCAGACGAGGTCCGGGCCGTATTCGTCGAGTTTCGCGTTCAGCGCCTCGCTGAACGCATCGGCGCTCGGGAACTTCTTCCGTTCGACGACGACGGCCGCGACGCCGTGGTTCTTCGCGCGCTGGAGGCCGTACGCGTCGGGCCGGGTGGCGATGACGACGGCGACACGGGCGTCGAGCGAGCCATCGTCGATTTTCGTGAAGATGTTTTCGAGCGTGGTGCCTCCGCCGGAAAGCAGGACGGCGAGCTTGACGGGTTCAGCCATTCTTGCGGGCCTCCATTTGCAGGATACAGTCCGCGGCGCGTCCGACGTCCGCGGCGACGGCGTCCGCCGCGGTCACCGTCTGCGGGTCGGGCGCGATGAGGACGGCCCCTTTGCATCCGGCGGCGCGTGCGGCGAGGATGTCGCGCTCCGCGTCGCCTATCATGTAGGACTGTTCGAGGTCGATGTCGTGCTCGGCGGCGAGCCGGAGCAGGAGGCCCGGCTTCGGCTTGCGGCAGTCGCAGACGACGGCGTACTCCGGCACGTTGCCCTCGGGCAGATGCGGGCAGTAGCCCAGTGCGTCCAGCGGCGCGCCGGCCGCGGCGAACTTTTCGAGCAGCGCCTCGTGCGCGACGGCCAGATCCTCCTCGGTGAAACAGCCGCGCGCTATCGCCGCCTGGTTGGTCGCGACGGCGAGGCGGAAGCCGGCGGTGCGTAGCTTCTTGATCGCCCCGATCGCCTCCGGCAGGGGCTCGATGTCGGGATCGGCCGTGCGCGCGCCCGTCTCGGGGATGATGGTGCCGTCCCTGTCCAGAAACACGGCCTTCCTGCCCATTGACTTTCCTTCAGCTTGCGAGGTCGCGTTCGACGAGGTCGCACATCGCATGCAGAGCGGCGATGTGGCACTCCTGTATGTTCGCGGTGTGTTCGCCCGGAGCGGCGAGGCAGGCGTCCGCCATCCCGGCGAGTTCGCCGCCTTTTGGTCCGACGAATGCGGCCGTCATCACGCCGATTTCCGCCGCTTCCTCGAAGGCCCGGACGACGTTCTTCGAGCCGCCGCTCGTGCTGAGTCCGATGAGCACGTCGCCCGCCTTCGCGAGGGCCTCGAGCTGGCGCGAGAAGACGTTCTCGAACCCGTAATCGTTGGCGATGGCGGTCAGGGCCGACGTGTCGGTGGTGAGAGCGATGGCGCGGAACCCGTGGCGGTCGAGCCGGAACCGGCCGGTGAATTCCGCCGCGATGTGCTGGCACTGGGCCGCGCTCCCGCCGTTGCCGCAGAGGAAAAGCGTCGCGCCGCCGCGCAGGGCGCCCGCGACCATCTCCGCGATGTCGGCGATCACCGCCGCGTGCAGGCCGAGCTCCGCCAGTGCCCTGGTCGAGTCTTCCAGCATCCCGGCAACTTCGTCCGCTTTACTTGACATAGCCGCGGCCCCCTGTCTTCTTCTTTTTCGCGTTGCGTCGGGCGCGTTCCGCGATCTTGGTCGTCGAGAAGCCCGAGACCATCCTGACGTTTTCCACCCGCCCGCCCATCGACTCGACGAGCTTCCCGCCGACGACGCCCTTCTTCCCGTACTCGCCGCCCTTGACGATCACGTCCGGCCGCACGAGCTTGAGGAGCGGGACGGGCGTGTCCTCGGCGTAGACGGTGACGAGGTCGACGCACTCGAGCGCCGCCAGCATTCCGGCGCGGGCGTCTTCGGGTATGATCGGCCGGCCCGGCCCCTTGACGCGGCGGGCCGATGCGTCGGAGTTGATGGCCACGACGAGGACGTCGCCGAATCTCTTTGCCTGCTCGAGAAGGCCGACGTGCCCGATGTGCAGAAGGTCGAAACAGCCGTTGGTGAAGACGACCCTGCGGCCGCGCGAGCGGAGGTCCGAGCAGACCGTGGCCAGGTCCGGCCGCGACTTGATCTTCGACTCGAAGCCCCCGTGGAGGCGGTCGAGAATCTCGCGTTTCGAGACGGTGGCGACGCCGATCTTGCCGACCTCGATGCCGGCGGCGACGTTGGCCAGGTGCGCCGCCTCCAGCACTTCGTGGCCGCCGGCCAGGCACAGCGCCATCATCGAGGCCACCACGTCGCCGGCGCCGGTGACGTCGAACACTTCGAGCGCGTGCGCGGGCACGACGACCGTCTTCTTCCGCTTCTCCGTCACGGCCAGGCCCTCGCGGTCGAGCGTCATCACCGCGGCACCGAGGTTCAGGTCCGCGACGAGCTTCCGGCCCGCGCGGGCCGCGCTCTTTCCGTCCGAGACATGGATGCCCGTGGCCTGTCTCGTCTCGGAGCGGTTCGGCGTGAGCACGGTCGCGCCGCGGTACTTAGTGCAGTCGCCCGTCGGAGCCGGGTCGATGATCAGCGGCACGCCGCGCCTGCGGCAGGCCCGGACCAGCTCCGCGACCAGCTCGCGCGTGACCGCGCCCTTCGCGTGGTCCTGGACAACGACGGCGTCGGCGGTCGCTATCGTTTTCGTGCAGAACGCGGTGAGCCGCCGCGCGACGGACGCGCTGATCTCGAAGTTGGATTCCTCGTCGACGCGGAGCATCTGCTGTGACTTGGCGATCATCCGTGTCTTGACGGTCGTCGGCCGGGACGCGTCGGTTATGAGACCGGCGGCGCTGCCGCCGGCCGCGCGGATGAGTTGCTTGAGCAGGAGGCCGTTGGCGCCCTTGCCGACGACGCCCGCGGCGATGGGCCGCGCGCCCAGCGCGGCGAGGTCTGCGACGACGCTTCCGGCGGCGCCGGGCCGTTCGTCGCGCCGCCCGACCTCGACCTTGAGGACCGGGATGGGCGCTTCCTGTGAGATGCGCTCCACCCCGCCCCACAGGTAGCGGTCGAGCATGTAGTCGCCGACGACGAGGACCCTGGGGCTTCCGAGCCCTTGAACGAGTTGGACGAGTTTATGTGACATCTGCCGCGCTCTCCTTCTGCCGGCCCATTCTATCCGCGAGTTTCCATCGCCGGTGCGTCCACAGCCACTGCTCGGGGCGCCTGCGGATGATCTCCTCGAGCTTGTCGTTGAACATCTGCGTGTTCGCCGCGACGTCTGCCTCGTGATCGCCGGTCTGGATCAGTTCCAGTGGACCTTCGAAGTAACCATGATGCCTGAAAGTATAGCCGTCGCGCAAGGAGTATCCTGCGAAAACCGCGGCCCCGGTGCGCAGCGCGAGCGCGGCGGCGACGGCCGTCGTCGCGGCTTCGCGCCCGAAGAACTTCACGGGCACGAAGGCCCTGTTCACGTGCTGATCGATCAGGACGCCGAGCGGCCTGTTCTCCTTGAGAGCCCGGAGCATCGGCCGCACGCCGTCGCGCGTGCTCAGCACCTCGATGCCCATCTGCTCGCGCAGGCGGGTCGTGTAATCCCTGACCAGGGGGTTGTTCAGCGGCCTGGCGAGAGCGCCGAGACCTTTCAGCCGGACGGCCATGCAGATGCCAAACAGTTCCCAGTTGCCGAGGTGCGTGCCGACGGCGATCAGCCCGCGTCCTTTCGCAAGGGCATCCGTCATCGGCCCGAGACCCTCGACGGGAAACCGTTCTTCTATGTTCTCCCTCGTCACTCTCTTCCGCGTCCAGAGCGTCTCCACGGCGGTGAGGCCGAGGTGGAGGAACACCCGTCGCACGAGGCGGCGGACCTCGCGGCCGGTCAGCTCGCCGGGCATGGCCTTTTCGATGTTCTGGCGCGCGATGCGCCGCCGGCCGAACGCAAACAGCCAGAACGCCGTGCCGAGCGCCACCCCCGCCCACTCGGCGAGTCTTTCCGGCAACAGGCCGGCCACGGCCGAGATCGCCCGGATGGCGCCATACTCGCCGACGTATCGCATCCGCCGCAGCAAGCCGGATTCATTGCCTGCCATGTCAGGTCGTCCGCGAGGTCTGGTCTGCACCCTTTGCCTCTGCTTTTGCCCGGTCGAGTTTGTCCGCGAGTTTCCAGCGTTTCTGGACCCAGAGCCACTGCTCGGGGTGCTTGCGAATAATCGCTTCGAGGCGGTCGTTGAAAAGTTGCGTGTTCACGCGAACGTCCGATTCCTCGTCGTCCGTCCGAACGAGTTCCAGCGGCCCCTCGAAGGCGCCGTGATGCCTGAAGCTGTAGCCGTCCCGCAGGGCGTAGCCGATGAAGACGGGCAGGTCGAGCCGTCGCGCGAGCGCGGCCACGGCCCGGGTCGTCGCAACGTCACGCCCGAAGAACTTCGTGCGCACGAACGCGGTCTTGACGTGCCGGTCGATGAGGAAGGCGAGGAACGCCCCGTTCCTGAGTGCCGTGACGATCGGCCGCACGCCGCCCCCGCTGTCGACCACGCGCATCCCCATCCGCTCGCGCATCCGCACGACGTGGTCACCGACGCGCCTGTTCTTGCCGGGCAGTGCGACGACGCTGATTTTCCCGAGCACGTTCGCCATGCGCGCGCCGAAGAGTTCCCAGTTCCCGAGGTGTACGGTGATTCCCAGCGCCCCGCGCCCCTTTGCCAGCTCGGCCTTCACGGCGGCGGCCCCGTCCACCGGGATACGCGCCTCGAAGGAGCGCCTGTCCCGGACGCGCTTTTCGCTCCACAGCGTCTCGACGGCGGTCAGCCCCATGTGAATGAAGCTTTGTCTTGCGAGCCGAAGCTGTCGGTCTCGCGTGAGCTCGCCGCCCATTGCTTTCTCGATGTTCGCCTCCGCGCGTCGCCGCCGTTCGGGGCTGACCCGCCAGAAGAGCCAGCCGACCGCCCGGCCTGCGAGCACGGCGGCCGTCTCCGGCAGAATCGCCACCGATGCGGCGCATGCTCGAAACAGGACGTACGCGGCCGCGTCCCTTGTCCGGCGCCAGAAGCGGTTCTTACGTTTCGCCATACCGGGCCGCCCGAAACGCTTCCTCGAAAAGCCCGGCCAGCTCCGGCTCGCCGGACAGCAGTTCCATCTCGATGCGCAACACCATCAGCTTCCGGTCCCCAGGCCACAGGTCGCCCAGCTTGACCGCATCCTTCTCCGTCGTGACAAAGGCGTTCACGGCGTTGCCTCCGGCGCGCACGACCTCGGCGACGTCCCCGGGCGTGTACCAGTGATGGTCGGGAAACGCGGCCGCCCACTCGACCCGGGCGTCCAGTTGCTCCACCGTGCGCCTGAACGCGCCGGGGTTGCCGATGGACGAGAAAAGCCCGACCCGTTTGCCCGAGATGACCGACGGCTCCTGCGGGGCGCCGTTCGGGTGCAGGGTGACCGCCATCGGAGCGTGCCGCGCCGTCGCAACGGGTATCTTTGGAGCCAACTTCCTCAATCGGTCGAGCAGGTTGTCGAGCGTTGCCTTGTCGGCCAGGTCGGCGCGCGTGACGATTATCGCGTCGGCGCGAGCAAGCCCCTTGATCGGTTCGCGCAGGAGCGCGCGCGGCAGCAGGTGGCCGTGCCCGAACGGACAGGTCGCGTCGATGAGGACCACGTCGGCGAAGCGCCCCAGCCGCCGGTGCTGGAACCCGTCGTCGAGCACGAGCACGTTCGCGCCATCGAGCTTGACCGCCTCGACGGCCGCGCAGAAGCGGTTCGGGTTCTGCCGGTGCGGCACGTTCGGCAGGTGCCGGGCCAGGAGCATCGCCTCGTCGTTCCGGCCGTCCTGCGCCCGGTATCCGCGGCTCACGATTGCGGGCCGGGCGCCGCGTTCGGCAAACCACCGGACGACGTACTCGACCGCCGGGGTCTTGCCGGTCCCGCCCGTCGTGATGTTTCCGATGCAGATGACCGGCTTGCTGACGTGGTGTTCGGCCAGCAGTCCGCTGTCGTACAGGTAGTTCCGCACGCGCACGGCCAGACCGTAGAAAGGCGACAGCGCCCACAGCAGCGCCCGCAGACAGGCCACCCCCGGCCCCCGGGCCTCGCCCGACACGATCTTCCCGTATTCGGCACAGATTTCCACGAAACAGATTATATGCTTGATGCCCGGGGTGGTCAACGACGGCCGGGATTCCCGCTGTGTTCGCTACGTCGCCCCTACGGCTTCAGGGTCACCTTGATCGCCGAACGCGTGCGCATCAGGTCGAAGGCTCGTTCCCACTCGGCCAGCGGAAGCTGCGCGGTGATCAACGGCTGAAGATCGACCTTGCGCGCGGCCAGCAGGTTGAGCGCCAGGACCCACGAGACGGGATTCGACGTGTGCGAGCCGACAAGCGTAAGTTCCCGCACGAAGAACACGTCGTCGAAGTCGAGCGGGACGTCCTTGTGGAGGATGCCGGCCTGGACGTAGCGCCCGCGCTTCCTGAGGCAGGCGAGGGCCGGCGCGACCGCGGCCGCGGCGCCCGAGCACTCGAACACGGTGTCCGCGCCGGAGCCGTCCGTCATCGCGCGGACCTCGGCGGGCAGGTCCTCGGCCGCCACGTTCACGGTCCGGTCCGCGCCGAACTGCCGCGCGAGCGCGAGCCGGTCGGCGTCGGCCTCGGTCCCCGCGACCACGACCCGCGCGCCGAGCACGGCCGCGCAGCGCGCGACCAGCAGACCAAGCGAGCCGGGGCCGACAACGACGATGAACTCACCGGGCCCGACGCCCGCCTGCTCGATGACGGCGTGCGTGGCGCACGCCAGCGGCTCGGTCAGTGAGCCCGCCTCGAACCCGACGTGGTCGGGCAGGACGTGTGTGCTCGATTCGAGGATGGTCACGTATTTGGCGAAGCAACCGTCGGCGCTCGATGCCATGCCCGTGCGGCTCGGGCACATGCTGGCCGGGCCTTCGCGGCAGAAGCGGCACTTGCCGCACAAGCTCTTCGTCGTCTCGGCGGTGACACGTTCTCCGACCTTGCGCGCGCGGCAGTTCCCGCCGGCCTCGACGACGACGCCGGCGAGCTCGTGCCCGAGGATGACCGGCGGCCGCAGGTGCGGGTGGCCGTGGATGTCGGTCCCGCAGACGCCCGCGGCCTTGACCTCGATCTTCACCTCGTTCGGCGCGGGCGCGGGCTCCGCTACTTCTTCCAGCCGGATGTCGCCGTCGCCCATGCCGAATCGGACGAGTGCCTTCATGAAGAACTCTCCTGAGCGTACCCGAAGATATACTAGCATCGGGCCGCGCGCTTGACAACCGCGCTTGCAAGCGGGCCGGGCGGGCCGTACCATATCGGAAACGGAACGTTCGAAGCGACGCCCCCGGACGTGGGGCAATGGAGGCCGAAATGTACAAGTCGACGACGATCCTGTGTGTGCGCAAGGACGGCAAGACGGCCATCGGCGGCGACGGCCAGGTCACGCTGGGCGAGACGGTCGTCAAGAGCAAGGCGCGGAAGATCCGCCGACTGATGGACGACAAGGTCGTCGTCGGGTTCGCGGGCTCGGCGGCCGACGCCTTCGCGCTGATGGAGCGGTTCGAGGGCAAGCTGAAGGACGCGCAGGGCAACCTGCGGAAGGCGGCGCACGAGCTGGCGCGCGAATGGCGGACGGACCGGGTGCTCCGGCGGCTCGAGTCGCTTCTCATCGCGGCCGACGGGACATCCTCGCTCCTCATCTCCGGCTCGGGCGACGTCATTGAGCCGGACGACGGCGTGCTCGGGATCGGGTCCGGCGGAAGCTATGCGACCGCGGCCGCGCGGGCGCTCGTCGCGAACACCGACCTCGACGCGAAGACGGTCGTCGCCGAAGCCCTCCACATCGCATCTGGCATATGCGTCTACACCAACTCTGAAATCTACGTGGAGGAGGCCCCGTGAAGCACCTGACACCGCGCTGCATCGTCGCCGAGCTCGACCGGTACGTCGTCGGGCAGGACAAGGCGAAGCGGTCCGTCGCGATCGCCGTGCGCAACCGCTGGCGCCGCCAGCAACTGCCGCCCGACATCCGCGAGGACGTGGTTCCGAAGAACATCATAATGATAGGCCCGACCGGCGTCGGCAAGACCGAGATCGCGCGCCGGCTAGCCGGGCTTGTCGACGCGCCCTTCGTCAAGGTCGAGGCGTCGAGGTACACTGAGGTCGGCTACCACGGCCGCGACGTCGAGTCGATCATCCGCGACCTGGTGGAGACGGCGTACAACATGGTCATGCTCGAAGAGCGCGGGCAGGTGATCGAGAAGGCCCGCGCGAAGGCCGAGGACGAGATACTCGAGTCGCTCCTGCCCCCGGTCGAGCTGGACGGCGTCGTGGACGCCGCGGAGCACTCCCGCCGGCTGGAATCGCACGAACGCACGAAGGACAAGATCCGGACGAAGCTCCGCTCGGGCGAACTGGACGAGCGCGATGTCGAGATTACCTCGGAGGAGAAAGCCATCCCGACCGTCGAGATCATATCGAGCCAGGGCGTCGAGCAGATGGGCGTCGACTTCCAGAACATGTTCGAGCGGCTCGTGCCGACGAAGCAGGTCACGCGCAAGATCAAGGTCGGCGAGGCGCGCGAGATGCTGACACAGCAGGCCGCGGAGGCGATGAGTGACCGCGAGAAGGTCCGGCGCGAGGCGGTCAAGCGCGCCGAGGAGACCGGCATCGTCTTCCTCGACGAGATCGACAAGATCGCGGCCACGTCCAAGAAGGACGGCGGCGGGCCCGACGTCTCGCGCGAGGGCGTACAGCGCGACCTCCTGCCCATCGTCGAGGGCACCTCGGTGCTCACTCGCTACGGCATCGTCCGCACCGACCACATCCTTTTTATGGCGGCCGGCGCGTTCCACAGCGCGAAGCCGTCCGACCTCGTGCCCGAACTGCAGGGCCGGTTCCCCATCCGCGTCGAGCTCGGCGACCTCGGCAAGGACGAGTTCATGCGGATTCTCACCGAGCCGCGGAACGCGCTCACCCGCCAGTACGCCGAACTGATGGGCGCCGACGGCGTGCACGTTGAGTTCACCGCCGACGCGCTCGAGCAGGTCGCCGAGGTCGCCGTGCAGGCGAACCGCGCGATGCAGAACATCGGCGCCCGGCGGCTCCACACCGTGCTCGAAACGCTGATGGAAGACGTCTCGTTCGACGCGCCCGAGATGAGCGGCAAGACCGTCAAGATAGACGCCGCCTACGTGCGCGAGAGACTCCAGGACATCATCGAGGACGAGGACCTGAGCCGGTATATTCTGTGACCGTCTTGGCAAGCCGTGGCGAGGCGGCGGTGTTCGGTTGTCACAAGAAAAGGGGAAAGAGCGATGAATTATGAGAATTGGTTCGATCGGGACGAGAACAAGACTCTGTTGGCGATATGCGCTCGGAAGATGATCCGTGGCACAGGAATCGCAGGGATCATCTGGGGGCTCATCAACATCGTTCTGGGCGTTGTGGCCATGCACCTGTCGATGCTGAACGTTGGCGTCCTTGTGTTGGGTCTGCTGATGCTGGGAGCGGGTATTCAGGCCTTGAGGCGCCCTACTCTGGGCGTTCTCTTGGCCGGCACGGTTGTGACCGCGTTGCTGTTCGCGTGGAATCTGGCGATTACCATCTTGAACGCGCAAGTGACCGGGACGTTTGTACCACAAGGGCTTATCTTCCCGCTCATTATTATGGTTGGTTTCATTACCAGTTATCGGCGGCTGAAACATCTTGAGGGTCTGATCGCAGCCGTTCGGCCAGAGGACATAAGGAACACAAAGAAGGTCTGCAAGACCCTCCTGAAGAAGAAACTCAAGAACGAGCCCGCGGTCATCCAGGCAAATGGCCGGGCGTGCAGGGCGCAATTGATGATCGACAAGGCATTTTTCATTAACCGTATGATGCTGAGGGCGTTCGTTGCGTCGAAAGACGAAATTCGTAGCGTGATAGTCAAGCCGGACGCAAAGCGTCTTGAGATGAATGTTCGTCATCCCTTGGGCAAGCTCAAGTACCGTTTTGACAAGAAGAACTCGGAAAAGCTCAAGAATTGGCTGTCGGCCGCAGCGCCGCCGGCCGAGGCCCAGTCCCAGGGCAGCTAACACTGGGCTCGCATGGAAGTCGCACAAGGGGGATACGGGGCAGACCTTCTTTCAAGCAAGTCTTCCCTGGATCGCATCGGAGAACGATTGTGTCTGAGCTTCTCAGCGTCCTGATGCCGTTCTACAACGAGCGGGGCACGCTCGAGGAGATAGTGCGACGGGTGCTCGCGTCGGACCCGGGTGTGCCGCTCGAACTGGTGATGGTCGACGACTGCGCGGTCGACGGCAGCGGCGAGATCGCGCGCCGGCTCGCGGGGTCCGACGGCCGCATACGGCTCGTCTGTCACGACCGTAACCGTGGCAAGGGCGCGGGCGTCCGCACGGCCATCGCCGCCGCGACGGGGACAATCGCCGTCATCCAGGACGCCGACCTTGAGTACGACCCGGCCGAGTACCGCAAGCTCATCGCACCGATCCTGGCCGGCGAGGCCGACGCGGTCTACGGCTCACGTTTCCTCGGCGGCGCACCGAAGAAAGCCCTGGGAAGCTCGCTCTTCGCAAACAAACTGCTCACCGGACTCTCGAACCTCGTGAACGGCCTCCGGCTCACGGACATGGAGACGTGCTTCAAGGCGGTGCGGACCGACCTGCTCAAGGGCCTGTGGCTGACGAGCGACCGGTTCGGCATCGAGCCCGAGATCACCGCCCGGCTCGCGCGGGCGCACGCCCGGATCGTCGAGGTCCCCATCTCGTACAGCCCGCGTTCGTACGCCGAGGGCAAGAAGATAAGCTGGCGGGACGGCGCTGCCGCCGTCTGGCACATTCTGAAATTCCGCTTCCGGCCGTGACCGGAATGCCGCTCGATCCGGCGCTGGTGACACGCCAACTTCAAGGCAACGTTTTCAGACAAGTCCTTCGACGCCGGGATAGGCGTTTTCGACGTCCTGCGGCACGGCGAGCGAGATCAGGCCGTTAGCCGGGAGGCGCTGGACTGCGCGGCCGCCTTGGAGCACGCGGACGAAGAACTCGGCCGTGCCGCCGGGCGCCAGCCCAAGGATGTCGAATGACGCGGCGATCTCGACGACGCGGTCCCGCGCGGCCCGGACCTTCGTTCCGTCGGCACCCGCGATGCACTTTCCGTCTTCGGCGAAACGAACGCCGACGACGGGCTTCGCGCCGCCGGCGAGCCAGAGTTCGACGCCGAGTGCGGGGACCCGTGCCCAGCCGGGCTCGGCGTGGTCGAGGCGTAGGAAGAGGAAATCGGCGCTGAGGCCGAACCGCATGGCCGCGACGGGGAAGGGCTCGGCGCGTTGCATGGCCCCGACGTCCCGGGCCTGTTCGTAAGAGCCGGCGCCAAGCCATTCGTAGAAGCTGGTCCGGCGACCATCGACCCGCACGTTGATCAGCCCCCGCGGCTCGCGCCATGATTCGTGAATCACCTCGCGCATGATCGGAACGAGCAGTTCGTTCGGCGTGTCCCCGCCGAGCAGTTCATAGACCCTTCGGATGTGCTTCCTGAAGAGAGCGTCGAACACGGCGTCTTCTTCGCTCGAATGGTCATCGCCCAGCCACCAGAACCAGTCGCTCCCCTCGGCGATGTATATTTCTTCGAGCGCGGCCGCGGCCCTGTCCGGGGGAGTGTCTGCCTGGGCCGTCTTCGCGGCGCGGAACTCTCTCGCGCGGGCGAGGTGCTCCCAGGCGCGGTTCTTTTCCCAGTGGCCCAGCCAGGTGGCGAAGCTGTGGCCGATCCACGAGCCGGGGAAAATGTGTTCGAGTTCGCGGCCGGGCCCGAACCGGTCGATGTGGTCGCTGATCTTGACGGTCTCGATGTTATCGGCGCGGGCGAGCCGGCGGTAAAGCTCGCGGAGGAAATCGACCCCCTGGTTCGGGTAGTTCTCCCAGCAGTTCTCGCCGTCGAGCGCGATGAGGACGAGCGAGCCGTCGGGCGCACGCTCCGCGATCCTGTTCAGGCGGCCGACCATGTCGTCTGCGGCCGCGCGCGGCTCCTGGAGATGATACCCGAAGCCGATCAGGTCCGAGAGCACGTGATCCCGGAAAACGACGTGCAGGTCGCGTTCGCCGCGGCGCAGGCGGTAGGGTGTGTAGAGTGTTTCCGGCCGGCCGACGACGCCGGCTCGGTCCCGCGAGAAGGACGTGTCGAGTGAACGGGCGAGGATGTCCTCGTCGGTCGCGATCCAGTCGATGCCTGCTTCGGCGAAGATCGCGGCCGCGGCGTCGCTGACGGCGCCTTCTGACGGCCACATACCGCGCGGGCGCGTGCCGAAGGCGCGTTCGTGTGCCTCGACGGCTCGCCTCACCTGCCCGGCTGCGTCCTCCGGCGCCGCGGTCATCGGCGCGGGCAGGTCGAGTCCGGGCCGCGCCACGCGCGCCGACGCCGGGTCGCACAGTAGCGGCAAGATCGGGTGATAGAACGGCGAGGTCGTGAGCTCGAGCCGGCCCTCCTCCGCCAGGCGGCGGTGCAGTGGCGCCACGTCGGCCATGATTTGGAGCTGCCGGAGCATGACGAACCCCTTGTCTTCCTCGGAGAACGAGCGCCCCTTCTTGACGAGGCCGCGAAGCGTGGCGTCTTTTTCGATGACGGTGGGGTGGAACCAGATGAGGTTGCCCCAGACCTGGAGGTCGCGCAGGTCTCGGACCGAGAACTGCCGGACGGCCTCTTTCGCGGTCCGGCGCGTGAAGTCGCGCTTTTCGAGAAGTTGCCGGTACCTGCGATAGGGGTGTATCATGTTCTCCCAGTTGGCCACGAAGAACCTGTCGAGAAGCTCGACGGCCTGCTCCTCCGAAAGCGAGCCGGCGGGCACACGGGCCAGGAGCATCGCGTCGTCTTCGGCACCCTCGGCGTACTGCCCGATCTGCTGGAGAAGCGAGGGGACGAGGTTGACGGTCTGGCGGATCTCGGGGAACTCCGACAGGAGGTTGACCATCCCGACGTAGTCCTTGACAGCGTGGAGGCGGACCCAGGGGAGCGCGAACCGGCCCGTCGCCGGGTCCAGGTAGTACGGTTGGTGCTGGTGCCAGAGGAAGGCGACGTGCAGTCGCGCCACAGATTCGCTCCAAGCGTCAGGCGTAGACCCGGTAGTCGATTGCCGGGAAGATGTTGTCCCGCCGTTCGAGTTCGTCGAGGCGGTGTTCATCGACCGAGCGGGCTTTCAGTTCTTCGCAGAGTCCGGTGAAACGTTGGAGGTGTTCCTTCGTACGCTTGACGGCGTACTCGACGGCCGTTCCGGTCTTCATGATGAACGCCCAGTCACTGCTTTGTGCGAGCAGCAGTTCGCGCGCGGCCTGGTTGAGGGCGCGCCGTTCGAGTTCGGTGGGCGTGTTGAAGAGCCGGGCCAGCTCGCACATGCGGTCGGCGGCGGCGTGGAGATGGCGATATATCCACGCGTTGCTGCCCTCGAGCCAGACCTCGTGGTACCCGCGCCAGCCCCAGCTTGACGCGCACGGGTATGCACGTTGGTTCACGGCGTTTTCGTTCAGGTAGTTGCCCGGCGTGATAGTGTCGAACACGTTCTGGTCGTACGCGATTTTTCTGAGCAGGAACTCGATCCACTCCGGCCCCTCGTACCACCAGTGTCCGAAGAGTTCGGCGTCGTACGGAGCGACCACGATGGGTTTTCGGCCCATGCCGGGCTCGATGTACTCGAACTGGCGTTCGCGATTGAACACGAAGTTCCCCGCATGTTCCGCCGCCTTCTCGAGGGCGAGTTCGGGATCGTACGGCTCCTTGTGCCGGTCAGCGCCGGTGATCCGGTAGTACTTAACGCCGGTGTCGATGCGGTTGCCGTCGGGATGGATGTACGGCCGGATGTAGTCGTAGTCGAGGTCGTATCCGACGTCGCGGTAGAACTCTCGGTACTGGTGGTCGCCCGGGTATCCCTCGATCGCGCTCCAGACCTGCTTGGACGAGTGAATGTCGCGCCCGAAGGCTGCGATCCCCGACGGGCAGATGACCGGCGCGTACACGCCGAAACTGGGACAGGGCGTGGCGTACGCGATGCCGTGCGATTCGGTGATGAAATACTGCACGCCGAACTCGGCCAGGAAGTCGTCGAGCCCCGGGGCATACGCGCATTCAGGCAACCAGAACCCCCGCGGCCGCCGCCCGAAGAAACGGATGTGTTCTTCGATCCCGACCCGTATCTGGGCTCGGACGGCTTTCGGGTTCACGGCCATCAGCGGGAGGTACCCGTGCGTCGCCGCGCTCGCGATGATCTCGAGCACGCCGGCCTCCTGGAGGCGGCGGAACGCGCCGATCAGGTCCCGCCCGTACTGGCCGCTGAACGCGTCGCGGCACTCGCCGAAGCGATCGAGATACATCTGCGCGAGCCGGTTGAACGGCGGGTCGTTTCGCGTCCGGTCGACCTCCTTCGACGCCAGTTCCACGAGTTGGGTGATGCGCCGGGCGTAGCGACTGCACAGAAGTTCGTCCTTCAGCATAAACGCCAGCGGCGGCGTGAGTGACATCGTGATGCGGAAGGGCACATTGTCGTCGAGGAGCCGATCGAACACGCCCAGTAGCGGCAGGTACGTCTCGGTTATCGCCTCGTAAAGCCAGTTCTCCTCGAGGAAAACGGCGTGCTCCGGATGCCGCACGAACGGCAGGTGTGCGTGGAGGACGAGCGCCAGGTGTCCCTTGCTTTCGGTGCGTGAAGGTGGCGCCGGCCCCATTGCTTCTTTGTTCCTGCCGGACGGGGTTTCTGCGTCAGGATTTCGTCGCGGGCGCGGCGGCGTTCGAGGACGCGCCCGCGTAACTCGACATTGTCTCGTGCGCGCGTTCCTGGCCGGCCAGCCATTTGTTCCGGGCGGCGGTGGGGACGAACGTGCCGGCTCCTCGCCGAGACGCCGCCACCCATGTCTCTCCGCGTACGTCGCTGATGTGGTCGGACGGCGTGGCCGCGAGGTTGCTCACGGCCAGCGACACCGCGCGGCCGTCCGGCGCGACGAACAGACGCTCGATGCAATACAGGCGGTTCGGACGAGCGGCGTTGATGTACCATTCGTCCGCGGTCGGGTCAGTCTCGATGGAGAGGTATTCCCTGGAATGTTCAAGCTGCGGCTGGGCCGAGTCCGGTCCCACGAGATCGGTCACGTCGTGCACGCGAAGCACGGTTTTTACCTCGCCGGCCGTGACGCCCAGTCTTTGCAGAGCCGCGCGGACCGCGGCGCTCGTGATTTCCCAGTAGGCGTAGAGCCGGTTCGGATCGCGCGGCATCAGCACGATGCGGTTCTGGTTGTACTGTTGCGGCAATTCATGCGGCTTGCGGTGAGTGTGTTCCGGCTCGGCCTTCGGCGCCGGCGGCTTGGGCGGCGCGGGCGCGGTTGCCGCTTCGGCCGGCGGGCTTGCCGGCTTTTGCTCGACGCTCGGCGGAGTTTCTGCGAGAGCCGTGCTGGCCGCTACCCTTGGCCCGGCCGGCATCCTGGCCGGCGGTCGCCGCGTGGCGGCTTTCGCGCGGCGGGCGGCCGTGATCTCTTTGCCGACGAGCGCCTCGACGATTTGCGCCTTGTCCATCTTCGTCCGGCCGGGAATCCCCAGCCGGGACGCCAGCTTCTTGAGCTGGAACAGCTTCATTGCCTGCAGGTCCGACCTTTCCATGTAAAACCTCATCCTGAAAGGGCGTTTCTTATCTGTGGCCGCTTCAGGGCCGGTGAAGACACATGCAATCGTACCACGCGGCCGCGCCATGTCAAGCGACAGCGGTGTTGCTTCCGCCCGGCCGGCGGCGCAAGACGGCGCGCGACCTTCTCCCTTGACTCGGCGCCGGTGCGCGTGAACAATTGATGGCAGGAATCCGTTTCCAATGCCGGGAATCAATGGAAAGGAAGCCCTTTGATGAGGCGGTACGCACTGTTTATGGTCTTCGCGGTTGTTCTGCGCTCCGACGCCGTCGCCGCGCCTCCCCGGCCGATATACTACAAGCCGGGCTCGTGGGTCGAGGTCCCGGCGGCTTCGACCGGCGCAATCGTTGCTCCCGGCGCTACAACCGTGGTCGGAGTGGAACGGGCAGAGATGCAATACGCGTTGCCCCTGTCGGACCCGTGGGCCGCGACGTTCGGCGACGTGGGGCTTGGCGCGACCGCCGTCCCCGGCGACGCCTGGCTGGTCGCGGAGCTTGCGCCCGGCGTGGGCAGTAAGACGGCTCCGCGCAGCGGGATTCTGAGGGCGTTGCCGGCCAGCTCGATGGTCGTGCCTCTCGGCGACGTGCGGCGCGGGGTGCCCGAGACGGTCGACCTCGTCGTCTGCTACGATTTCAGCGAGAGCAACCTCCAGCCACAGGAGCAGGCGGCCGTAGCGCAGTTCGTCCGGCGGGGCGGGGCGGTGCTTCTTGTCTTCGCGTCGCGCGCGATTCCGGCCGCGTCCGTTGACTTCTGGCGAAGTTTGTTCGGCGGGGACGGAGAGCCCGCGCGGCAGGCGGCGGGGTTGCCGCGCGGCCTGCTGGTCCCCGCGGATTTCACTCTGCGGCTCGACCACGAGATGCCCCGGCTGGTCCGCCGCCAGTGCGGCCGCGGTGTCGTGCTCGCGTATGGAATGGCCCCGAGCGACAACGTCCTGGAAGATCCCGGCGAGACCGCGAAGCTGTTCGCGCGGGCGGTGGATCACATCCGGAACGAGCGGCGTCCGCTCGCGGTCGGCCCGGTCGAGCCCGACGTGTTTGCGTTCTTCGGCCGGCCCGAGTGGTCGGCCGCGTCGAGGCAGAGGTTCGCGTTGCTGGCTTTGGTCTATGCGGCGGCGGCGGTCGGCCTGGTGCTGAGCTTCGGCCGGTTCCTGATGCGGCGGCGCTGGGCGTGGGTGGCGGGCCTTGCGCTCGTCGCGGCGGCCGGCATCGCCGCCATCGCATGGTTTACGACCGGAACATCGGGGCTCGCTCTCGATACGGCATCAATGCTGATTCTTGAGCCAGGGGCCGATCCGGTCACGGCCACGTTCGCCCGGATCGCGCGGCTCGGGCCGGGGCGTTCGCCTGAGTTGCGTTCGCCGATGATGCCGCCCAAGCTGGTGCTCTACAGCCGCTACTCGGCCGAGCAGAAGAACTGGGTGAACTACCGGTTCCGGCCGGACGGCGCGACGGTTGAGCCGCGGCTCGATGTCGGGCAGAATCTCTGCCTCGTGTCGATTCGCCCGGTGTTCATCGGGAGTGCTGCCGCGGGCCCGCCCGGGCCGGCCGTCCCTCCACCGCCGAACGCTGACAAACTGGTGCGGTTCTTCAAGGAGCGTTGGGCGAGCAGAGACACGGACTACACATTCAGTTGGACACATCAGGCGGGGCCAGGCCCGTTCAGGCCCGACGCCCCGTTCGTCCAGGTCCACGCCGGCCCCACCCTCGTCGTCACGGGCGTGAGGCCGGGGCCGGAGCCGCCGTCCCCATGAAGCGGCGTCGTCCTTTTGCTTGACACGCGGGGGGCGCGGCGGTAACATCTCCGGCGTTCTCCTATTGCGTATGGAGGCGTCAAGATGCCGAATGTGAAGAAGGGCGAACTGAACGCGACGGGCAAGAAGTTCGCCGTCGTGGTCAGCCGCTTCAACGAGTTCATCACGGGCAAGTTGCTCGACGGAGCGATCGACTGCCTGACGCGGCACGGCGCCGCGGACGGCGACATCGACGTCTGCTGGGTGCCCGGCTCATTCGAGATACCGGCCATCGCCCGGCGGCTGGCCCGCGGCAACAAGCACAGCGCCGTGGTCTGCCTGGGCGCGGTGATCCGCGGCCAGACGCCGCACTTCGACTACGTCGCGGGCGAAGTGTCGAAGGGCGTCGCACAGGTCGCAATGGAATCGGACATTCCAGTGACGTTCGGCGTGCTCACGACCGACACCATCGAGCAGGCGATCGAACGCGCGGGCACAAAGGCCGGCAACAAGGGCGCGGACGCCGCGCTCGCGGCTATCGAGCTCGCGAACCTCGCAGGCAAGCTGTGATCTTTGAACAATGACCGGCAGTCGCAACCCCGCCAGACCGGAGTCCGCCGGCCCCCAAAGGGAGCCGGCCCCCTCCACCCCTGACGCCAGGACCGTCCGCAAACGCACCCGGGCACGCGAGCTCGCCCTGCGAGCCCTCTACCTCATCGACATCCGAGGTCCCGGCGCGCGGCCCGACGTGCCGGAGTTCTTCCGGGAAAACACGGACGACGGCGACGTCCTCGTCTTCGCGCAAGAACTGTTCGACGGATGCGTCGACCGTCGCGAAGAACTCGACGCGGTCATCACGGAGGTCGCGGAGAACTGGCGCATCGGCCGGATGGCCGTCATCGACCGCAACATCCTCCGGCTCGGCACGTTCGAGCTCGTCGCGCTCGAAGACGTTCCGCCGAAGGTCTCGATCAACGAGGCCATCGACCTGGCGAAGAGATACAGCACCGCCGAATCCGGCGCGTTCGTCAACGGAATCCTCGACAAGCTCCGCACGCGAATCCGGCCGGACTGACTCCCCCACGGCCGCGCTCAGCCCTCGATGTGCTTGCTGATGAACTTGACCGCGTCGCCGACGTTCTTGACATCGAGCGCCTCGTCCTCGTCCATCTCGATGTCGAACTCCGCCTCGAACCCTGCAACAAGCTCGATGCTCTGAATCGACTCGGCGTGCAGGTCCTCGATGAACCGCGATTCCTTCGACACCTGCTCGGGCGGGATGCCGAGGACTTCGCTCACGACCTTCTTCACTCTCGCTTCGACGTCTTTCATCTTCGTCTCCATTGGCAAGGTTTACCGCTTGAACGCCTTCTTGATCGCCTCGCGAAGCTCGGGCTTGAGCATCCCGTGGAGGTGGCGCATCAACTGCTCGTCCGCGTCGCTCAGCACCCGCTTGCGCCGCGCCATCGCCGCACGGGCCGTCTCCAGCATCCCGCGCAGGCCGATGCCCTTCGTCGGCCGGTCGTTCAGCATCCAGCAGAACGACGGCACAAACTTCGGCATCAGGTTCCCGCTGAACACCAGGTTGCTCATCATCCCGATGACGCTCCCCGTGTTCAGGATGATCCCGATGCTCGTCTTCGTGTGGTCGCCGATCATCGAGCCGACGAACTGCGCGCCCGTGTCCATCAGCTCGCCCTTGTAATACACGCTAACCGGCGTGTAGTCGTTCTTCAGGTCGCTGTTCGTCGTCAGCGCGCCGAGGTTCACCCACTCGCACACGTAGCTGTGCCCGAGAAACCCGTCGTGATACTTGTTCGAGTACCCCTGCATGATGGTGCACTCGACCTCGCCGCCGACGCGGCAGACCGGGCCGAACGAACACGCCTCGCGAATCTTCCCGCCGACGAGCCGGCACTTCGGACCGATGTACGTCGGCCCGTCGACCCGCGTGTGCGGCAGGACCAGCGCGTCCTCCTCGATGACCACCGGCCCGCCCGTCGCGTCGATCACCACCAGCGGATGAATCCTTGCGCTCGGCGCGATATACACGTCCTTCGCGTCCCCGAGCACACAGCTCAGCGGATGAAGCTCCGCGTGCACGCCCGGGTTCGTATAGAGCCGGCGGAAGTCGCTCTCGATCATCCGCGCGTTGTGATAAATCAGAAGCCACGGATAATCGATGACCGTCGCCTCGACCTCCCTGATCTTGAGGTGCGGCCCGCAGGCGGTGTACGTCGCGTCCAGCAGGCCGAGGACCGGGTCGGCCAGCGCCTGCTGAGCCGCCTTTGCCGCCGCCTTGCCCGCGGCGAGCGTCTGCGCCCGGATGCGCCCGGCGACGAACGTGTCGCCGCTCCGCAGTACCTCGTCCGGCCCGATGGATGTCAGGTCGACCGAGCCGTCCACGAGCAGGCGACCGTTCACGATCATCACGTCGCCCTCGAGCTCGTCGAAGTCGTTCACCGGATGGTCCGTCTTCTCCGAGTACGATGCGGCCAGCCAGTCGCGCACGAAATAAGCGACCGAGTCCGCGCCGGCGGCGTGCGTTATCTTCTCCGCCAGCGAGGTCGCACCGCACCGCAGTTCGAACGACGGCCGCATATACGTCAGCGGATACAGGTTGTCCGACCGATTGTCCTCGACGATTATCAGCTTGTCCGGCATGCGATTGTCCTCACCATAGGTTGCCCGTTGTGGAGCCGGAATCTTACCCGCACCGGCGGCGGCAGTCAAGAGCCGGCGCCGGCCAAGTTCATCCAGGTTGGGCGCCCGGCCCTATGCCACGTCATCGCAGGACCGCAAAACCCCTTTCCGCGCTTGTCACAGGGAAACTCGATGCCCGAGGTCGCGCCGCCGTAATTCCAGAAACCACCAGGACAGGATAACAGGATGAACGGGATAGTGGCGGCCGCACGGCCGCCACAAATGCTCTTCATCAAAGTGGATGTTGCCGATGTAATCTGCGAAGCAGCTCTGCTACGTAGCACGGGGGCAACCCCCAGCGGCTGTCTTCAGCCGCCGTGGTCCTGTCAATCCTGTGAATCCTGTCAACGTTCTTTCTGAAATGCCCAGCGGCCGCTCCCAGGGGCCATCCCCTTCGACCTGCAACGCCCGCTTTCAAACATACACCCATGTACAGAAACACAAAACAGCCAGACCGGATAACAGGATAGACAGGATAGGAGAATATGCCACGCCCCAAAATGTCGGGGAAAGGCCGTTGCGGCTCCGCCGGAACGGCCTTTCCCAAGGAAAGTTCTTGGAAGGGGCGCGGGGGAACACTTCCTTCCAAGAAGGTTCCCCCGCATCTTGTCCTCTCTATCCGGTGGATGTTGCCTCCGGCAACTCCAAGCCGCCGTCCTCGGCGGCCGTGGTCCTGTCAAAATCCGTTCTTCTCTTACGCCGCTTCCGGCTTCGTGTCGCGCAGAAGGTCCTTGAACGGCGAGACATCAATGCCCAGCGACCGCGCCTCCGCGACCAGTTCCTCGTTCGACATCCACTCATACGGGTCCACGTCGCTCGTGTCCCGATTCTTGCGCGCCGCGGCCAGCTCGCGCCGGATGACCATCATCTCCTGAATCGTCCTGATCTCCAGTTGCAGGAGCCCGCGGTACGTCGGCTTGTCGGGGTCCGTCTGGCGCAGCGCGGCCCGTACCTTCTGGAGCGCGAGTTCGAGCCCCTCGACAAGGTCGCCCGTATCGCGAGCGCCCGGGCCCCATTCGGCGACGGCCCGGCGCTGCGCCGCCTCGCGGAGCGCCGTCGCGTGCTGTCGCACGGTCGTCTCGTCACACTTGAGTTCACGCGCGACCTGCGCGACCGACCGGCCCGCGTCGAGAAGAGATTCGACCGCGGTCCGCCGGCACCTCGTCAGGCGTTTCCGTTCGCCCTTCGTCCGTTCGCGGCCGAGCGCGGCCGGGGCGGACTTCTTTTCGCCGCGGTTCTTGCGGCCCTTACGCATTTTGCGTCTTCGGCGTCGGCTTCGTCTGCTCATCACCCACCTCCTTGTCTAAGAGAGATTCACCACTGATAAACACAGATGAACACGGATGTTATCTTGTCCGCGTGTGTCCGTGTCCATCCGTGGTAAGTGTGTTGTCCCCCTGCATGAACTGTTCCAGAATGCCCCCCAGATTAGGAAACGCACATGTCGATTTTTCTCGGGGACCGCCTCGCCCGCGCAGTCCCCCCTTAACATGTAACACAGGAAGGGGGCCGAATTAGGAAACGGCCATGTCGATTTTACGAAAAAAGCTCACCACGGATGGACACGAATACACACGGATACCATCCTGTCTCGGCGGACGTTGCCGAAGGCAACACCAGGCGGCTGTCTGCGGCGGCCGCTGTCCCTGCCTGCCGCTGTCGGCGGGCAAGCACAGCCGCCACTATCCCGTGTTCATCCGTGTTTATCCGTGTTTATCCGTGGTAAAGATCTTCCTCCGTGGTGACTTCTTCATCCCCCTACAAGTATACGCCAGAAAGGGGGCCGAATTAGGAAATGGCCATGT
>Ga0180435_10000528_pt1 | contig 40026 bp, 29 predicted proteins | sample SS_ome_3_FD_132467 | JGI IMG/M metagenome (GOLD analysis project Ga0180435, IMG submission 132467) | Hypersaline lake sediment archaeal communities from the Salton Sea, California, USA - SS_3_S_1 metaG | ecosystem: Environmental > Aquatic > Non-marine Saline and Alkaline > Hypersaline >... | reverse complement strand
GCCGTTGGGCGGAGCGGGATTCATCGGGCAACTGGAGAAGGCCCTTCGCCGCGTTCTTCGCAGGCAGAAGCCCGGCCGTCCTCCGAAGCGCAGACGGAAATAGATATGCTGTCCCCGGAATACTTGAAGCCATTCTTGGCGCGTTGGACTCGGAAGAGTCCGAAGACGTCCGTAGTCAACTGATTTGGGCGTTAGGATGCGCCAAGGTCAAGTCTGCAATACCGACGTTACGAAGAATTGTTGAACAGGGCTCCGCGAGAGAGAGCCTAGAGGCAAGCGGCGCGCTTGCCAAGATGGGATTTGATGACGCGCTGGCTCGGGTAGGTGACATGGCTGGGGACAAGACAGTCGATGTGGACCTGCGAAGAAGGGCCACAGAGTTAATTGGAGAAACAGGGGCGAGAACAATGGTTCCGCTGCTCTGTGGCTTACTTGACGATGATGCACTTTTCCATAACAGGCAATACGCGGCAAAAGCCCTGATGCAGGTAGCGGACGAGCGCGCAACACCCGCGATTCTCAAACGCCTTGAGGACTTCGGGACAGATCCGTTGACTTTGTGCTACTGTATGAGGGCATTGGCCCGCGTTCGTCCACGTCGAGCTCGAGCTACGCAGGCGTTATGTCGCCTTCTCCAAGAACATCCGCACTACGGAGTGCGGTCCGGGGCCGCGTGCGCGCTGGGTCAATATGATGGTCCAGTAGCTGAGCAAGCTCTGATAGGCGCTCTATCCGACCCCGATTCAGCAGTCCGGCGGGCAGCTGCGACAGCGCTTGGCAAGTGCCGCCGTACGGAGTTGTCTAAAGCAGCCCTGGAAGCCGCTTTTCACGACGATGTTGAGGCTGTTCGGCTGGCTGCGAAGCGCGCAATTGACGCTCAGAGCAAGCTGGGGCCATAGAGTGGTTGAGTTCGGAACATGCTTTCAAGTGCCCCGTAAGGTCTGAAAAATCATCCGTGCCCAAAGAGCAACATCGGCGGCTACCGGGTGACTAACTCGAGGTTCTTTGACAACGAAAACCGTCGCAGGCATTGCGTCTGCTGACATGATCAGCGGATTGTTGGACGCGGCGCACCACAGAATCAGCGCAACTTTCGGGCGCAGCCGACGAGCGCACGACACTCACTTGGCCAACGCTCACGTCCGAGGGCTGGAAGGACTCGGGAGGCGGCTCGATCTACGCCTTCGCCTGGGACTACGGGCAAATGGCAAGCCATTCGCCTTGGACGAACGCGCAAGGAGCGTTCGTCACCTCGTCTGAAGAATGGCCGACAGGCCATTGTTCCAATGGAACTGCAGCACTTCTCGAAGTGCGCTACCGTTCCCGGCAACCGGACGTACCAGAAGTACCAGGACGCCGGCGGCGCCTGTTCCGACTTAGCTTCTCGTTTTGGCGGGATGCGCGGCGCGGACGGAGTCGGGCCCTTCGAGCCAACCCGAACCACGTGCCGTTCCGGCCGGGCGCTTTTTCCGGGGTCCGCTTTTTGGTGTTGACTTGCCGGCCGGCCGCACATATAATCCGCGTCCTGATGGGAAGCTCGCCGGGGCGCCCAGCCGTTTCGGGTCCGGTGACCGCGCTCCTGCGAACGACGGGGGCAGCTTCTCTTGGTTACGTGAGTTGCCAGGGGACGTTCCACCGTCCGCTTCCCGGACGCCGGACGCAGTGCAGATTTTCAGGCAGTGTCCGTGACGGACACCGGAACCGACTGGACGACTTCAGCGATGATAGGTTCGCCCGCCGCGTTGAAACTTCAGGTCCTGACCGGGAACGCGAACCCGGCCCTCGGGGCCGCGATCTGCTCGCACATGGGCATCGAGCTCGGTGACGCCTACGTCGGCCATTTCCCCGACGGCGAGATAGAGGTGAAGGTCCGCGAGGACGTGCGCGGCGCCGACGTCTTCGTCGTCCAGCCGACGTGCCACCCTCCGAACGACACGCTGATGGAGCTTCTGCTCCTCATCGACAGCGTGAAGCGCGCCTCGGCCAGCCGCGTCACGGCCGTCGTCCCCTATTACGGATACGCGAGGAAGGACCGGAAGGACGAGGGGCGCGTGCCGATAACGGCGAAGCTCGTGGCGAACATGATAGTCAAGGCCGGCGCGAACCGCGTCCTGACGATGGACCTGCACGCGCCGCAGATCCAGGGCTTCTTCGACATACCCGTCGACCACCTGTACGCGTATCCGGTTTTGCTCGGGCACATACGGAAGCTCGGGCTCTCGGACGTGGTCTGCGCGAGCCCCGACATCGGCAGTATGAAGATGGCCATCGGGTACGCTCAGGCGCTGGGCACGGCTGTCGCCTCGTGCCACAAACAGCGGCTGAGCGGCAGTGAGGTCAAGATAACGGCCGTTGTCGGCAACGTGCGCGACAAGAACGTGCTGATGTTCGACGACCTGATAGCCAGCGGCGGGTCGCTCGCGCTGGCGAGCCGGTTCCTCAAGGACGCGGGCGCCAAGGACATCTACGTGTACGCGACGCACGCGGTGATGTGCGGCAAGGCGTTCGAGACGCTGGCCGAGGCGCCTATCAAGAAGATCATGGTGACTGACACGATTCCGCTGCCCTCGTCGGGCGTGCCGGAGAAGATCGAAGTGGTTTCCGTCGCCGGCTTCCTGGCTGAGGCGATCGGGCGGATCCACACGAACATGTCCGTCAGTCACATGTTTCATGACGGAGACAGTTGATGGAGCAGACAACACTCGACGTCCAGACACGCAAAGAGACAGGGTCGGCCGCGGTCCGGCGGCTTCGCCATAGCGGGATGGTCCCTGCCGTCATCTACGGGCACAAGGAGGGCGCCGTTCCGGTCTCGCTCAAGATCGAGGACGCCCAGAACGTGGTCGCCCACCGCATCAAGATGGTCATGCTCACCGTCGGCGGCAAGGCCGAGCAGGTGCTCGTCAAGGACGTCCAGTTCGACACCTTCGGCGAGAACGTCCTGCACCTTGATTTCGAGCGGATCGCAATGGACGAGATCATCGAGGTCGAGTGCCCGGTCGAGATGACCGGCACGGCAAAGGGCGTCGCGGCCGGCGGCGTGCTCGAGCACCCCGTCACCGACCTCAAGGTGAGCTGTCTGCCGAGCAACATCCCGGAAGTCATCAAGATATCCGTCTCGGACCTCGAGATAGGCGACAGCATACTGGTCCGGGACATCAAGCCGCCCGAAGGCGTCACGATCCTGACCGAGCCCGACGCCGTCCTGGTCGCGATCCGTCCGCCTCTCATCGTTGAGGAAGAGGAGGCCCCGGAGGAAGCCGCGGAGGGCGCTCCGGAGGAGCCCGAGGTCATAAGGCGCGCGAAGGCGGAAGACGAAGAAGAGGAAGAGGCCGAAGGCAAGAAATCTTGACCCCCGGCCCTTCCGGACCAAGCACTGTGACGATTCGGGGGCCCGAACTTGCTGGCGGTTTTTGGCCTGGGCAATCCCGGCAGGAAGTACGAGGGAACCCGGCACAATGTCGGTTTCGAGGTGATCGACCTGCTCGCCGAGGAGTTGAACACGAAGGTCTCGCACCGGCGCTTCCGGGCGCTCGTCGGCGACGCGCGGACCGAGGCGGGAACGCTTCTCCTCGCGAAGCCGCAGACGTACATGAACGACTCGGGGCTTTCCGTCGCGGCCGCGGCCGCGTGGAACAAACTTGGCCCCGACCAGATATTGGTTGTATGCGACGACCTCGACCTCGAGCCCGGCACGCTGAGAATCCGGCGAAAAGGGTCGAGCGGCGGCCACAAAGGCCTGAAGTCCGTTGCGGACGCGCTGGGCACGACCGATTTCCCCCGGCTTCGCATCGGAATCGGCCGGCCGGCGCGCGAGGATGCCGTCGATTATGTGCTGGACCGGTTCACCGGCTCGGAGAGGAAGCTCGTCAGGGAGGCTGTCGGCCTTGCGGCGGACGCGGCCGCCTGCTGGTGCAACCAGGGCATCGATCATTGTATGAACAGGTTTAACTGAGAGGACAAGAATCTTGCGAGCATACGAAGGACTCTTTCTGGTCGACGAAGGAAAGGCGACGGACGATCTCAACGGGATCACGGACCACATCCGGGACCTGCTCGAACGGCACGGGGCCGAGATCGCAAAACTCCAGAAATGGGACACGCACCGCCTCGCCTACGAGATCAGGGGCAAGAGGCGCGGCACCTACATCCTGTCGAAGTTCGAGGCCGATCCGGACCGGATCGCCGCGCTGCGGCACGACTGCCACCTGTCCCACATCATCCTGCGCGCGCTCATCCTCAAGGAGGAGCACATCGGCGAGTCGCTCACCGAGGCCGAGGAGGCCCGCCGGGCGAAGCGCCTGGCGCAGGAGAAGCTCAAGGAGGAGCAGGCCCAGGAGCCGGAGAAGCCGCAGGCCGCCCCCGAGGCCGAGCCCGCCCCGACCGAGGAAGGGCAGGACGCGGACATCCTCGGCGATGCAGGAGACCTGGAGGAGTCCGCGCCGGATGACTCGGGGAACGACGAAAAAAAGACAGCCGATCCGGAGAGCTGAACAATGGCAAACTTCAACAAAGTGCTCTTGATGGGAAACATCACCCGCGACCCGGAGCTCCGGTACATACCGTCCGGAACCGCCGTCCTTGACCTGGGGCTTGCCGTCAACCGCCGGGTCAAGTCGAAGGATGGCACATGGGGCGACGAGGCCGCCTTCATCGACGTCACCGTTTGGGGCAAGCAGGCCGAGAACTGCGCCGAATACCTGAGCAAGGGGCGCCCGGTGTTCGTCGAGGGCTACCTCAGAATGGACCAATGGGAAGACAAGAAGACCGGCGAGAAGCGCAACAAACTGCGCGTGACCGCCGAAAACGTGCAGTTCCTCGGCGGGCGCAAGGGCGGCGGCCCGGGCAAGCCCGACGCGGACGCGGCCGGACCCGAACCGGAGCCGGCCGACACCGACCTCTCGGACGACGACATCCCGTTCTAGAGACCCACACCGGCGATATTGGAGTTCTTGGATGGCAAGAAAGAAGAAACACGTCACGCTGCCGGGCGATAAGTCGCGATGCCGCTTCTGCAAGGCGCGCCTGAAGAACATCGACTACAAGGACGTTGAAACGCTCCGGAAGCTCCTGACCGGACAGGGCAAGATATTCTCGAGGAAGCGGTCCGGCAACTGCGCCGCGCACCAGCGCAGCGCGAAGACCGCCATCAAGAGAGCGCGCGTCATCGGGCTCCTGCCGTACACCGGCGACTGATCCGCGGCCCGCACGAGAGCGACCGGACACCAAGGCGTTGGAGAACATGAATGAAAGTTCTGCTCAGAAACACAATTGAGAAGTTGGGCGAGCGCGGCGAAATCGTCAACGTCGCCGACGGGTACGCGCGGAACTATCTGCTGCCCAGGCGCCTCGCGGTGCCCGCGACGCCCGAAAACTTCAAGCAACTCGAAATCGAGAAACAGCGGCTCGAGAAGCTGGCCGTGCAGGAACGGGCGGAGCTTGACACGCTTCGCGAGCGAATGGCCTCCTCCTCCTGCACCATCGTGGCCGCGGCCAGCCCCGAAGGGCACCTGTACGGGTCGGTCGGCGCCCGCGACATCTCCGAGGCGTTGACCAGGGACGGCATCGGCGTCGCCGAACACGCCGTCCGGATCGAAGAGCCGATCAAGGAAATCGGCGTGTACGTCGTCGATCTCCATCTCGGCCACGACCTCGTTGCCCAGACGCGCGTCTGGGTCGTTGCGGAAGAGGCATAATCGTTCGGAAGCCGTCTGCTCCCGATGAGCAGGAGACATAATGGGAGACGGAAGCTCGGCCGAGCGCGTTCCTCCCCACAGCCAGGAGGCGGAGATCGCCGTCCTCGGTGCCGTGATGCTCGAACCCAAGGCGATGAGCTCCGTAGCGACGGTCCTCCAGGCCGAATGCTTCTACCGGGCCGAGCACCAGCGGATCTACGAGTCCTTCGCCAACCTCTTCGCCAAGAACCAGCCCATCGACGTCCTCTCGGTCAAGGAAGAGCTTCGCAAGATGGGCGCCGCCGACATCGCCGGCAACGCCGACCTCTTCATGACGCTGGGCGGGGCCGTCCCGTCCGTCGCCAACGCCGAGCACTACGCCAACATCGTCCGCGAGAAGTTCCTGCTCCGCTCGCTCATCAGCGCCTGCAGTGAATCGCTGGCTGAGGCCTTCGACGAGACCTCCGACGCGAACGAGATTCTCGACCGCGCCGAGACGCGCGTCTTCAACGTCGCCACCCGCTACGAGGCCTCGCACCCCGTCGAGCTCAAGGAAATCGTCCAGAACGTCGTCGACACCATAATGAACCACCCCGACCGGCTCATCGGCGTGCCGACGGGCTATGACGACCTGACCCGCCTGACCGGCGGGCTCCACCGCGGCGAGTTCACCGTCATCGGCGGCCGGCCCAGCAGTGGGAAGACGACGTTCGCCCTCAACCTCATCGAGCGCATCGGAATTCGCCAGGGGCTGGGCGTCCTCATGTTCAGCCTCGAAATGGCCAGCGAGCAGATAACGCAGAACCTTCTCTGCTGTCATGCCGGGCTCGACTCGACCCCGCTTCGCACCGGCAAGCTCGACAAGAGCCAGTGGGGCAAGATTCGCGAGGCGGCCAGCGCCCTATACGACTCGCCCGTCTTCATCGACGATTCCGCCGCCCTGACCTGTAGCGAACTCAGGGCGAAGTGCCGCAGAATCTTCGCACAGCACGACAACATCCGGCTTGTCGTCATCGACTACCTGCAACTAATGTCCGGTGAACGACGCGGGCGCGACTCCTCCCGACTCCAGGAAATAACCGACATCTCGCGGGGGCTGAAGGGGCTCGCCAAGGAGCTCGGCGTTCCCGTCATCGCGCTCTCGCAACTCTCGCGCGCGGCCGTCGGCGACGCGAGCGCGAGGCCGAAGCTCTCGCACCTTCGGGAATCCGGCGCCATCGAGCAGGACGCCGACGTCGTGATGCTCCTTTATCGCGACGAGACGCCCGATGCCGAAGAGGCCGACGTCACCGAGCTTATCGTCGCCAAACAGCGAAACGGCCCGACCGACACGATAAAGCTGACGTTCCGCAAGAACCAGATGAGGTTCGAATCCTGGTCGCCGTATGCCGCGCAGGCCGGCGCGCCCGAGGACGAACCGGATCCGTTCTGAATTGCCGGGCCGACCGCAGGAGGGATTCCTTATAACCGTCTCGCCGAAAGCACGCCTCTGGCCGCTCGCCGCCGCACTTCTCGCGCTCCTCGTCCCGGCCCCAGCCGCCGCGGCGGACGATGGGCCCGCCGTGCTCGAAATCAAGTTCGTCTATCACGAGCCCCAGACCGGAGCCGAGAGCCCCGTCGATTCGCCCGGGCCGCAGTGGTTCGAGGGAAAGACGCGGATCAAGGTGGGCGGGCCGTATTCGCAGGCCGACGCGGACAAGGACCTTTCGGACTTCCTCACCGTGCATGGCATGCTATGCCGCGAGGCGCGGGCGGAGCACGTGCCCGGCGGCGTCCGCGTCGTCTACGTGTTTGAGAAAAGACCGCGGGCCTGGTCCATCCGGGTCATCGCCCGCGAGGGCTCTCCGTCCGTCGACTCGACCGAGCTGATGGAACGTGCGGTCAAGCTCCGCAAGGACGCCCCGGTCACGCTGGCGGCCGCGAGCGCCGACCGCTGGGCCATCGTCGAGCACCTCAGAAAGGGCGGGTATCACTTCGCCGTGGCCGACGCCAGGATCGAGCCGGTCGAGAACCGCGCCGGTTTCGTCGACGTCACGTTCGTGGTCGACCGCGGCCCGAAGGTCCAGCCGGAGCAGATATTGTTCGTCGGCAATAGTGTCTTCTCGCGCGGCGAACTGCTGGGCATGATGCAGACGAAGGAGGACGCCTGGCTCACCTCCCGCCGCTTCGTCGAGACCAAGTACGAGCAGGACGTCGAAAACATCAAGACCCGCTACCTTGCCCAGGGCTGGGAGGACGTCGAGGTCAAGGCGCGGCCGGTCCTGATCGATCCCGAGTTCGTCAGCATCCGCGTCACCTGCCAGGAGCGCGGCGGCCGGCAGGTGGTCACGCGGCTCCGCGTCCGCGGGGCCGGGACGGTCGCCCGCGGCGTCATCCGCGAGCAGTTCCTGACCCGGCCCGGCCGGGAGTTCACGCGCGAGCAGTTCGACCGCGATATCGAATGGCTTCGCGCCCGGTACTACGAGGCGGGGTTCCGCGCCGATTCGCGCGACGTCACGGTCCGGAGCGAGGAGCCCGGCCGCGGCTGGCACGAGCACGGGGCCGAGCTGGTTTTCGGCAAGGCGCGGGAGACGGTCGTCATCGACCTCGCCCTCGCGCGCGGCGGCGGCGGAAAGACCGTCGTCGAGAAGGCCGAGCACCGGGCGACCGGCCCGTTTCCCAACCGCCGGATCGCCGAGCTCTCCGGCCTGCGGCCCGGGTCCGACTTCCGGGATGACGACCTGCTCCGCGCCGTCGCCGCGGTCTCACGGTTCTACGCCCTGCCCGGCCACGACTACGCGCTGATCGAGTCCCGCTACGAGCGCACCCCGGCCGGGTACGCCGCGCGGCTCGAGTTCATGAAGAAAGGGCGCGCCGCCTGCATCCGCATCCACATCGAGGAGGGCGGGCGCTACGCCGTCGAGAGCGTGTCGTTCGAGGGCGTCGCGCCCGTCTTCGAGGATCACATCCGCGACCGCCTGGTGATGAAGCAGGGCTCGCTCTTCACGCAGAAGGACTTCGCCGCCGACACCGAGACGGTCCGCACGGTCTACATGGAAAAGGGCTACGCCGACGCCGCCGTCACGCCGAAATACGAGGCCCGCGCCGGCCGCAAGGTCTTCGACGTCACCTACGTCGTCGAGCCGGGTCCGCTCTGCTACGTCGATCTCATCCGGCCGCGCGGCAACGACAAGACCAAGGCGGTCGTCATCACGCGCGAAATGGCCATCGATCCCGGCGACCGATATGATATTCGCAAGATAGAAGAGAGCATCCGGCGCCTCAACAACCTGAGGTATTTCGACAAGGTCGAGGTGAGGGCCGCCGACAGCCGCAGGGCCGAGCCCGGCAGGCGGTACAAGGACCTGGAGGTCCAGGTCCAGGAGGCGAGCACTCGCCGCCTCCTGATAGGCGTCGGCGCCAGCTCGGCCGTCGGCGTGTTCGGCCGGCTCGGGTATCAGGACATCAACGCCGACCTGGGCGACACCGGGAGCTGGAGCGACTTCGTCTCGGGCAGCGCGTTCGGCGGCGGCGGCCAGACGCTCGCGGTCATCCTTCAGCCGGGTACGGACGCCAGCGAGTTCGCCGTGCACTGGCGCGAGCCGTGGCTCCACGACCGGCCCGTCGAGCTCGGCGTCTCGGCCGGGTACTTCTCGCGCGACTGGGACGAATACACGGTCAATCAGCTCGGCGGCAGCGTCACGCTGGGCAAGCGCTACCAGCCCACCCTCACCGGGTTCGTCGGCCTTCGCCTCCACCTGGCCAGAGTCACCGACATCAGCAACACCGCCGCGACCGAAGTCTGGGACGACAGGGGTTCGCAGGCCGTCTTCGGCCTCTCCGCGGGCGTCACGCGGGACACTATCGACAACAAGGCGTGGCCGAGCAGTGGGAAGACGTGGACGCTGATGGCCGAGCTCATCGGCGCGCCCTTCTTCGACGCGATCAAGCTTCTGGCGAAGGGGCGATGGTACACGACCGTGTACGAGGCGCCCGACAAGACCAGGCAGGTCGTCTCGCTGTGGGGGAACGCCGGCGTCATCGCCGGGTCCGACCTGCCGGTGTTCGAGCGGTTCTACGCCGGCGGCCTGGGCTCGGTTCGGGGCTTCGCCACCCACGGCATCAGCCCGCTCAACAAGAGAATCTACGTGGCTCCGCCGGGCGGCGCCACCGTCCCGGTCGGGACGGGCGACCAGATAGGCGGCAAGTTCCTGATGGAGGGCGGGGTCGAGTACCTGTTCCCCATCGTCAAGGAAAGGGTTCGCGGCCTGGTCTTCCTCGACGCCGGCTCGGTCGCCGCCGATTCGCTCGGCATCGGCTCGGCGGTGTCCGACCTGCGCGTGTCCGCCGGCGTGGGCCTTCACATCGTCCTGCCGCAACTCGGGAACCAGCCCATCGCCCTGTATCTCGGCCTGCCCCTGAAGAAGGAGAGCGGTGATGATACCGAAGCGTTCGCCTTCAGTCTCGGCTTCATGCTTCCCTAGCTTTGTTGCCGCGGTTCTGGCCCTTTTTGCGGCCGGCGCGACGCTTGCCGGCCGCGCCGCCGGCGCCGAGAGCGAGGCCAGGGTCGGCATCGTTGACACGCTGAAGATGCTCGATGTGCTCGACTCCTGGCAGGACGCCCAGTCCGAACTGCGGGAGCAGGAGGCGGCCGCCGAGAAATCACTCGCTGGGAAGAAGGCCGAGATCGACCGCATCGAGGCCGAACTCCGGTACTTCAAGCCCGGTTCAAGAGACCACGACGAGCGACAGACCCAAGTGTCGGCACGGCGGCGGGAGCTGGCCGCCGCCGCGGAGCGGCTTCGCGCCGACCTGGACGAACGATTCCGGGCCGCACTGGACGCGATTCAACGGCAGATGCGGGACGCCGTCCGGGAGTATGCGGCCGCCAACGGCTATGACCTCGTCGTCGACGCCCGCGCGGTGCTCTACGCGGGCGAAGGCCGCGACATCGGCTTGAAGGTTGCGCGCGAGATGAACAAACGGTATAAAGAACGACAAGAGAAAGAGAAGCCGCATCCCGATGAAGGCAAGCGATGACGGACCGGACCCAAGACAACAGCGGCCGCCCGGAATTGACGCTCGGCTTGCTCGCCGAAGCGATCGGCGGCGTCCTGTCCGAGGAGAGCGATCCGTCGCTCCGCATCACCGGCATCGCCGGGCTGGCGTGCGCCCGGGCCGATGAGCTGAGCTTCGTGACCGAAAAGAAATACGTCCGGCAGGCGGCGACGACGCGTGCCTGCGCCCTGATAGTGCCCGAGGATATGGCCCCGCCCCCCGGGTGCAAGGCGGCCCTGGTCCGCGTGCCGAACGTGGAGGTTGCCCTGGCCCGCCTCACCACGCGGCTGGCGCCGCCGGGGCCGTCCGCAACCGCCGGTGTGCACCCGAGCGCGGTTATCGGTCCCGGCGTCGAGCTTGGCGAAAGCGTCTCGGTCGGACCGTGCTCCGTGGTCGAGGACGGGGCGAGCATCGGCGACAACGCCGTCATCGGCCCGCAGGTGTTCATCGGGCACAACGCGGTCGTAGGCCGTGACGTTCATCTTGCCGCAGGGGTCAAGATCGGGCATCACTGCCGGGTCGGCGACCGCGTGATACTGCATTCCGGCGTGGTGATCGGCGCCGACGGTTTCGGGTACGTCTTCAAGGACGGCGCCCACGAAAAGGTGCGCCAGATCGGCGTGGTCGTCATCGGCGACGACGTGGAAATAGGCGGCAACACGACCATCGACCGCGCGCGGTTCGGCGCGACACGCATCGGCAACGGCACGAAGATCGACAACCAGGTGATGATAGCCCACAACGTTCAGATCGGGGCGCACTGCATCATCACGGCCCAGGTCGGGATCGCCGGAAGCACCGTGATCGGCGACTACGTGATGATCGGCGCGCAGGCCGGCATCATCGGCCACATCAGCATCGGCGACAAGGCCATGATCGGGGCGCAGTCGGGCGTCAACAAGGACATCCCCGCCGGCGCAATGGTTCTCGGCGCTCCGGCGGAGCCGCACGACCGGGCCACCCGCTCGATGATGGCCATGCGGAAACTGCCCGACCTGGTGAAGACCGTAAGGGAGCTCCAGAAGAAGGTCGACGAACTGTACGAGGCGCGCGACCATTGAAGAGACTGCAACGGACAATCAAGCAGGCCGTACAACTCGGCGGCGTCGGCGTGAACACCGGCGAGGAAGTCGCCGTCCGGATGAAGCCGGCGCCGGCCGGTTCGGGCATCCGGTTCGTCCGGACCGACCTCGCCGGCAAGCCGGAAATCCCGGTTTCGCCCGAGTTTGCCACGAGCCGGCTCCGCAGGACGGCCCTGCGGAAGGGCGAGGGCGGGGCCGAGGTCCAGCTCATCGAGCACGTGCTCGCCACGCTCTACGGGATGCGCATCGACAACGCCGTGATCGAGGTGGACGGCGTCGAGATGCCGGTCGGCGACGGCAGCGCGAACATCTACATCGAAGCGATCGAAGAGGCCGGAATAGCGGAACAGGACAAGCCGCGGCGCGAGGTCGTCATCTCGGAGCCCGTCTCCATCTCCGGCAAGGACGCCACGCTGATCGCCCTGCCGTCGGAAGACGGCCTGCGAATCTCCTTCACGCTCGACTACCGGCCGACGATGCCACCCCAGCACTCGTCCTGGCTGATCAACCCGGACGTCTTCCGCGAGGAACTCGGCCCGGCCCGTTCCTTCTGCCTCGAGGAGGAGATCGACGAGCTCAGGTCGCGGAACCTCGGCAAGGGGGCCTCGTACCAGAACACGCTCGTGTTCGGCCGCGAGGGCGTGGTCGAGAACACGCTGCGCTTCGACGACGAGCCGTGCCGCCACAAGATACTGGACGTGCTCGGCGACCTGTGCCTGACGGGCGTCGACATCAACGCCCACATCGTCGGCGTCAAATCGGGCCATGCCCTGAACGTGCGCATGGCGGAGAAGATCCGCAGGATCGTCCTCGAGCGCGCCGGCCCGCCCAAGGCGGCCGTGTTCGACGTGCGCGAGATACAGAAGGTCCTGCCCCACCGGTACCCGTTCCTGCTCGTCGACCGGCTCATCGAGCTGGTGGACGACCGGCGCGCCGTCGGCATCAAGAACGTCTCGATCAACGAGGAGTTCTTCCAGGGCCACTGGCCCGAACAGCCGATAATGCCCGGCGTGCTCCAGGTCGAGGCGATGGCGCAGGTGGGCGGCCTGATCTTCGCGAAGCGCTGCCGCGAGACGCGAAAGCTCGCCGTCCTGCTCTCGATGGACAACGTGAAGTTCCGCCGGACGGTCGTGCCCGGCGACCAACTGGTCTTGGAGACCGAGGCACTGCGGGTGCGCTCCCGCACCGCATACGTGCACGCGCGCGCCACGGTCGGCGCCGACATCGCGTGCGAGGCCGACATTACGTACATGCTGGTCGACAAGCCGGCGGAAGGCGAAGAACCGTCGTAGACTGAAAAGAGGACCCGTGCCCAACATACACCCGACCGCGATCATTGATCCAAAAGCGCAGTTGTCGGACACCTGCAAGATCGGCCCCTACTGCTTGATAGGCGAGCGGGTCGTCATCGGCGATGACACCGAGGTCGGCCATGGCTGTCACCTGACCGGTACGCTCACCATCGGGAAGAAGAACTCTCTCTATCCCTATTGCTGTCTCGGGACGCCGCCGCAGGACATCTCCTACTCGGGCGAGGACCTCTCGGTCCGGATCGGCGACAACAACACTCTGCGTGAATTCTGCACCATCAACATCGGCACCGCGAAGGACCGGGGCTTCACCTCGGTCGGCAACGGCAACTTCTTCATGTCATACGTCCACATCGGTCACGACTGCGATATAGGCAACAACACCATCTTCGTCAACAACGTCGGCATATCGGGGCATTCGCAGATCGAGGACGACGCCGTCATCAGCGGCCTGACGGGCATTCATCATTACGTGACGGTCGGCCGGTATGCGTTCATCGGCGGCATGTCGCGCATCATCCACGACGCCCCGCCGTTCATGATGGTCGAGGGCAACCCGTCGCGCGTCCATCGCGTCAACATCGTCGGCCTTCAGCGCCACGGCTTCTCGCCCGAAAGCATCGAGGCGCTGAAGCACGCGCACCGGATCCTGTACCGCTCGAAGCTCACGCGAATCGAAGCGTTCCAGATTCTGGAAAGCTCCGAAGGCCCCCCGACTCCCGAGGTGCGGTACCTCATCGACTTCCTCAAGAAGCAGATGGCCGGCCGCCAGGGCAGGCAACGGGAGATTCTGAGGAAAGGGGTGAAACGGTGACGGGCCAGTCGGACCTCCGGGCCGCCGTGATTGGCGTCGGCCACCTCGGCCGCTCCCACGCCCGCGTCTACTCGGAAATGGCGGGCGTCGCGCTCTGCCACCTCATCGACGCCGACCCGGCGCGCGCGGCCGAAGCCGCCGAAACGTGGGGCGGGGAGGGCGGCTCCGATCACAGGGACATCCTCGGCAAGGTCGACATCGTCAGCATCGTCACGCCCACGGCCGCGCACCACGAGATCGCGCGCGACTTCCTCGACGCGGGCGTGTCCGTCCTGGTCGAGAAGCCGATGACGGCCACCGTCGCGCAGGCGGACGACCTTATCCGGCTCGCCAAGGAGCGTGGCGCCAAGCTCCAGGTCGGCCACATCGAGCGGTTCAACCCGGCGTACCTGGCCATCAGCAACTACCTCCGGAACCCGGCCTTCATCGAATGCCACCGGCTCAGCCCCTACAGCTTCCGGTCGACCGACGTGAGCGTCGTCCTCGACCTGATGATCCACGACCTCGACCTCATCCTCGACATGGCTGGCGCGCCGGCCGCGTCGGTCGAGGCCGCCGGTGTCGCCATCCTCTCGCCGAACACCGATATAGCCAACGTCCGGCTCCGCTTCAACACGCCGGAGGGCAGGCCCGGATGCGTCGCCAACGTCACCGCCAGCCGCATCTCGCCGAAGCCGATGCGCCGACTGCGCGTCTTCCAGCCCGACGCCTACATCTCGATGGACTTCCTCGAGAAGAAGGCGTACGTCTTCCGCAAGAAGGACGGCTTTGACGCCGCCAAGACCACGCCCGAACAGCTTGCCGCCCCGGCCGACGTACCCAAGGAGCCCGCGCTCGGCCGGCTCCTCGACGTTCGCACCATCGACCTCGGGCCGACCGACGCCCTCGAGCAGGAGTTGGCGGCGTTCGTCGAGTCCGTCCGCAACGACACCGAGCCCGCGGTCACCGGCGAGCACGGCCGCCGCGCGCTCGCCCTCGCCGTCGCCATCGACGAGGACATCCGCCAGTTCCTCCAGGACCGCAACGCCTGAGCCGCCAGCCCATCAAAGGGGCCGAAGCCGAGTACGCTGTGAGAAGGACAGGGCGAGCGCCCTGTTCCGGCCGTGGCCGCGGCCGTTCCTTGCCCACGGTCCCGCGGGCTGGTATAATCTCGCCCCACGGCCTGCTCCTGCGAGACTTGCGATGTGGACGAAACGGATATTGATCTTCCTGCCGGTCGCCGTCTGCCTTCTGCTCTTCCAGTCGGGTCTCTGGGTGCCCACGTATGAGGAGCAGGCGCGGGCCACGCCCGAGCGCCTGAACCAGTACATCACGGCGTCGATAGGCGACGCGCAGATTCTGAACCCGATCCTCCACGCCGACGGGTCCAGCGGCGCCATCTGCAACCGTGTCTTCGAAGGCCTGGTCGACCGGGACAAGGATCTGAACTTTCGCGGCCGGCTCGCCGAGAGGTGGGAGATTTTCGAAGAGGCCTATTTTGTCGTGCCCGCCGGGGACGGGCGCTCGCCGGAACAGATCATCGAACTTCTGCGGTCGCGGCAGTCGGCGCGTGCGGGCGAAGAAGGCGTTTTCGGCGATTGCCTCCGCAACATATCGGGCATGGAGATTCAGCCGGCCGAGACCCTGACGCACAAGGTGGAGGAACTGACCGGCTCCGAAGAAGGCGAGGCGCCCGAGCCGGCCGAGGTGACAATCACCGTGCGCCGCCCCCCACGGATCAAGCTGACACTGCGCAAGGTCGACCAGGCCCTTTTCAGCACGCTGGGCCCCGTTCTCGGCGACGGCTATTTTTCGCTCTTTCGGCCGGCGGAACACATCGACGTACAGCCCGCGGGCTTCGCCGACCGCAAGGACAAGTACGCGAGGGAGTTCCTGCCCGCCGTGGAGCACAATCCCGTGATTGTCTTCCACCTTCGCAAGGGGGTGAAGTTCCACGACGGCGGCGAATTCGATGCCGCGGACGTGCAGTTCACGTATGAGTCCATCATGAGCCCGAAGAACCTCTCGCCGCGTGTCGCCGCCTATCTGCCGGTCAGATCGGTGGAGGCGCTCGACGCGCACACGGTCCGCGTCGTCTACAAGGAGCTTTACTCCCCTGCGCTGGAGACGTGGGGCATCGGCATACTGCCGGAGCACCTGCTCAATGACGAGCGCCTGAGGGAAGAGGCGGAGGAACGCGGCATCGACTTCGGGCAGTTCGGCATGCGGAAGAGCCGGTTCAACCGCCATCCCGTCGGATGCGGCCCGTTCGTGTTCGGCCGGTGGGAGTCGGACGAATTCATCACGCTCGACCGGTTTGACGAGTATTGGGAGGGTGCGCCGGAATACAAGCAATACGTGTACCGCGTGATCCCGGACCCGGTCACGCAGGAGATGGAGTTCTACGCCGGAGCGGTGGACGGGTACGACGCGCAGCCCAACCAGGTCGAGCGGCTCAAGAACGACGAGCGGTTCCAGAATTTCTCGGGCCTGGCGCTGGGATACGATTACATCGGGTACAACCTCAGGAGCGACCTGTTCAAGGACAGGCGCGTGCGCCGCGCGCTCGGCATGGCGATCGACGTCGACAAGATAGTCCGGTACGTGAGGTACAATCAGGCCGAACGGATAACCGGGCCGTTCGCGAAGCAGACCGAGTACTACGACCGCTCCATCGCCCCCCTGCCATATGACCCGCAGGGAGCTCTGCGACTGCTCGCGGAGGTCGGCTGGGAGCGCAACAGCGACGGCTGGCTGGAGAAGGACGGCCGGAGGTTCGAGTTCACCCTCATCACCAACAACGGCAACGAGATTCGCCGCGACATCCTGGCGGTCGCGCAGGAAGCGTGGAGGAAGATCGGCGTCAACGTGAGGACCGACACGCTCGAGTGGGCCGTCTTCCTCGAGAAGCACGTGAACGTCGGGGATTTCGACGCCGTGGTGCTCGGATGGTCGCTCGGGATCGATCCCGACCTGTACGAGATCTGGCATTCGAGCCAGAGCAATCCGTACCAGCTCAACTTCGTCGCATTCAAGAATGACGAGGCCGACGACCTGATCATCAGGATAAGACAGGAATACGACAAGGCGGAGCAGGTCAAGCTGTGCCACCGTCTGCATCGCATCATCGCCGACGAACAGCCGTACACGTTCATCGCAGTGGGGAAATGGACGGTGCTCCTCGACAAGCGGGTCTTCGTCATCCGCAGAGACGAAAACCAGAAGATCGTCGGACACGAAAAGATCAAGGCCACCAAGACCGGCGATTTCATGTATGACTTCAACCGATGGCTGAAACTGCCGCGGACGCCTGAACTCAGCCCGGAGTAGAACGTGGTCGGATTCCTTGCGCGAAACTGTGTTCAGAAAGCGATTGCGCTTTTCTGCGTCTCGGTTATCTCTTTCCTCATCATCCACCTGGCCCCGGGCAAACCGAGCCAGGTTGATCCGCTCAACCCGAAATTCACCAAGGAGGTCATCGAACGATACCGCAAGGAGTTCAACCTCGACAAGCCGCTGTACGAGCAGTACTACCTGTTCTACAGGGACCTCTTCACCGGTCATCTCCTCTCGTGGAAAGACGGCCAGCCGGTGCTGGGCAAGGTGTGGCGGCGGTTCCTCAACAGTCTGCCGCTTTTCCTCGTTGGCACAATCATCACGTGGACGCTGGCCTTCCCCGTGGGCATCCGGGCCGCCGTGAGCAGGGGGAGCACGTACGACCGGACCACTACGTTCCTTGCGTATCTGCTCATCTCCGTGCCGGGCTTCTTTCTCGCGTACATAATGATCATCCTGATCGTCAACGCGTTTCACCTGCCCGTGATCGGGATGCGCAGTCCGGGGCTTCAGGGGATGACGGCCGTGATGGACCGTGTCTGGCATCTCGTCCTGCCGTCCGTGCTCAGCGCGACCGCCGGCGTCGCCGTGCTCTCCCGGTACGTCCGGGGGCAGATGCTCGAGGTCGAGGGGCAGGACTACATCCGGACCGCCCGCGCCAAGGGCCTCACCGAGGAAGCCGTGCACTACAAGCACGCCCTCCGCAACGCGCTGATGCCGTTCGTGACGATGTTCGGCCTGATTCTGCCGGGCCTCATCGGCGGCTCGGTCATCATCGAGACCATCTTCGCCTGGCCCGGCATGGGACGGCTCGCCTACGACGCACTCGTCGCGCGGGACATGCCCGTCGTTCTGAGCTTGAACTTCATCGCGGCCGTTCTGGTGCTGATCGGGACCTTTGTGTCGGACGTGCTGTATGTCTTTGTGGACCCGCGAGTCAAGTATGAGTGACGCCGAACTCCAGACCCCGACCGCGCCGCCGCGCACGCCACTTCAGCAGAGCTGGCGAATCCTGCGGCGCAACCGCCTGGCGATGTCCGGAATGATATTCTTCATAATATTCTTCGTGGCGGCCGTCGCCGGCGCGGTTGTCACCCACCAGTGGTTTGCAAAGCGTCCCGCAATAATGAACCCCGCCACGATCCGGCTGGCGGACAAGTTGCGGCCCCCGCTCTCGCGTTGCGACAACGAAGAGGTTCCTTCGGCCGAACGTCCGCCGTTCGGCATGTACCTCCTCGGCACCGACAGTCTGGGCCGTGACGTCCTGAGCCGGATGTTGCAGGGGGCGTGGGTCTCGCTGACCATCGGGTTCGTCGCCGTCGGCATTTCCGTGCTCGTCGGCATCGTCTTCGGCGGCATTGCGGGGTACTTCGGCCGCTGGGCCGACGTCGTCATAATGCGGTTCGTGGACATCATGCTGTGCATCCCCACCTTCTTTCTTATCCTCACCGTCCTTGCCCTGTGGGGCGGGGGCATCTTCAAGATAATGGTCGTCGTGGGCTTCACCAGCTGGATGGGCACCACGCGGTTTGTCCGTGCGGAGTTCCTTTCGCTCCGGGAGCAGGATTTCGTGACGGCGGCGCGGGCGCTGGGCCAGCGCGACCTGCGCATCATCTTCTGGCACATGCTTCCCAACGCCCTGGCCCCCGTCCTGGTGTCCGCCACGATCGGCATCGCCGGAACCATCCTCATCGAGTCCGCGCTCAGCTTCCTGGGGTTCGGCGTTCCGGAACCATACGCGACATGGGGCAAGATCCTGTCCGACGGCAGGAAATACCTGTTTGATGCTCCCTGGCTGACGTTTATCCCCGGATTCGCCATCCTCATGGTGGTGCTTTCCTTCAACTTGTTCGGCGAGGGCCTGCGCGATGCGGCTAATCCTAAACTCAGGGAGAGGGGCCAGTGATGGGCTCGACGGATGACTCGAAGCTCCTCGACGTGCGCGACATCTCGGTGACTTTCCGGGGCGGAGACGGTCCGCCCGTTCGAGCGGTCGAGGGCGTCAGCTTCAGCGTGGGCGTCGGCGAGATTCTTGCCATCGTCGGCGAGTCGGGATGCGGGAAGTCCGTCACGGGCCTCACGATCATGCGGCTCGTCCCGTCGCCGCCCGGGGTGATCGAGAGCGGCGAGGTGTTCTTCGAGGGCGTGGACCTCCTCGGCCTGCCCGAGCCGCGTATGCGCGACGTCCGCGGGCGCAAGATCGCCATGATATTCCAGGAGCCGATGACGAGTCTCAACCCGGTCTTCACCATCGGCTACCAGATAGCCGAGGCGCTGCACGCGCACCAGAAAATATCGAAGCACGAGGCGCGCGGCCGCGTCATCGAACTTCTGCGGCGCGTCCAGATCCCGTCGCCGGCCGACCGGTTCTCGAGCTACCCCCACCAGCTCTCGGGCGGCATGCGCCAGCGGGCGATGATCGCGATGGCGCTCGCGTGCAACTCGCGGCTCCTCATCGCCGACGAGCCGACCACGGCGCTCGACGTGACCATCCAGGCCCAGATTCTCGACCTGATAAACCGGCTACGGACCGAGATCGGCGGCTCGGTCATCCTCATCACCCACGACCTCGGCGTCGTGGCCGAGACGGCCGACCGGGTCCTCGTGATGTACGCCGGGCGAATCGTCGAGCAGTCGCCCGTGAACGAACTTTTCGACGCGCCGCTCCACCCGTACACGCGCGGGCTCCTGAAGTCGATCCCGTCGCGGAACGTCGGCAGGGACCGGCTACCCGTGATTCCGGGCACGGTCCCGGACGCCGCGCACAAGCCGGCGGCGTGCCATTTTCACCCGCGGTGTCCCCACGCCCGCGACGTGTGCAGGAATAAAGACCCGGAACTGCGCGAAATATCGCCCGGCCGGCTCGCGCGCTGCTGGGCGCTTGGCGACTGGCTGGAGACATAGGAGTTGACGGTGGCTGAAACGAACGACACTCTGCTCGAAGTCCGCGGCCTCAAGAAATACTTCCCGGTCAAGAAGGGGGTGTTCCAGACGACGGTCGCGCACGTCCAGGCCGTGGACGGCGTGGACCTGTCGATCGCGCGCGGCGGATGCCTCGGCCTCGTCGGCGAGTCGGGATGCGGCAAGACCACGACCGGCCGCGTCATTCTGCGCCTCATCGAGCCCGACGCCGGCCACATCATCTTCGACGGCGTGGACGTCGTTGCGCTCGACCGCGGCGAGATGCGCGAGCTCCGCCGCGAGATGCAGATCATATTCCAGGACCCGTTCAGCTCGCTCAACCCGCGCTTCACGGTCGGCGGGATCGTCTCCGAGGGGCTCAAGATATTCGAGCGGGCGAAGGGCAGGCGGCACATACGCGACCGCGTGGCCGAGCTCCTGCGGACCGTCGGGCTCTCGCCGGACGCCGCGGGGCTTTATCCCCACGAGTTCAGCGGCGGGCAGCGCCAGCGCATCGGCGTCGCGCGGGCGCTCGCGCTCAACCCGAAGTTCATCGTCTGCGACGAGCCGGTCTCGGCGCTCGATGTCTCCATCCAGGCCCAGGTAATCAACCTGCTCGAAGAGCTCCAGGAGAAGTTCGGGCTGGCGTACCTCTTCATCGCGCACGACCTTTCGGTCGTCCGGCACATCAGCCACGAGATCGCCGTGATGTACCTGGGCTGGATCGTCGAGCGAGGCCGGGCCGACGAGGTTTGCGACGACCCCCTGCACCCGTACACGAAGGCCCTGCTCTCGGCGGTCCCGGTGGCCGACCCGCGCGCCAAGCACGAGCGCATCATGCTGAAGGGAGACGTGCCGACCCCGATTGACCCGCCGGGCGGTTGCCGCTTCTGCCCGCGTTGCCCGATAAGCGATCCCGCCATCTGTCCGGTCGAGGCGCCGGAGACCCGCGAGGTCCGGCCCGGCAGGTTTGTCAGGTGCCACCTGGTCGAATAGCGAATGAAACACCGACGAACGAGTTGGACGGCCGCGCTCTTCTGCGTGTTGTTCGTCCTTTTGCTGACGGCCGCGTGCCCCGTGCATGCGGCGGACGCGGTCGCGCCGCACGAGGCCGGCGAGGCCGACTACGCGGCGAAGTTGCACTTCGAGGGAGAAGGGGCCTCGGCCGCCGGACTGCTTTCGCTGGCGTCGTGGGCCGCCATCCTCGGCTCATACCTCTGGCTCCTGTGCGTGCGGGTGTCGGGCGGAAAGGTCTTCGACGCCGTCCGGCTCCCGGAGGCGCGCTGGACCGGCTTCGACGTCTTCGTGATTCTCCTCGTCTTTCTCGCGCTGTTGGCGTGTTTCGGAGTGGTGGGGAGCTGGGGCGGCGAGGACGTGATGACGGCCGCGGACAGCACGGCCAAGCTGGCCGGCGTCTGCATCGCGCTCGAGATCATCAGGCGCCGCGGCCAGGACCCGCGTGACGCCATGGGCCTGCGCGTCCGGGGGCTGGCGAGACACATGATCCCCGGGCTGGCGGTGTTCTTCGCGGTCACCCCCTTCATCTTCATCGTCGGCAACCTGTGGCAGAGGTTCTTGACATCCTGGGTCGGGGAGGGGTTTGACCCGTCGCAGGAGGCGGTGAGACAGCTCATCGAGACGAACAACCTGGGCTTCTTCGTGCAGATGGCCATCGCGGCGGTGCTCGTCGCCCCGGTCGCCGAGGAGCTCTTTTTCCGCGGGCTCCTGTACGGCTTTCTCAGGCGCCACGTCCGCCCCGGAATTGCCATACTGGTCGTGGGCGTGCTCTTCGGCGTCGTCCACCCGCTCGGCGTGGCGGTCTCGATGGTGGTTCTCGGATGCCTTCTGTGCTACGTGTATGAGAAGACCGGGCGGCTCGCCGTGCCGATGGCGATTCATTTACTGTTCAACCTGATGAGCGTTGTGCTTATAATGCTTTCCAGGTTTTCCCAGATGGGGACATTGTGATGAAACTGTTCCAGAAAATAGTCGTTCTGGCCCTGCTGGCGCTCGGGTCCGGTTGCGGCGATTCGGAAGAGGGGTATGTCGGAGCACTCGCCAAGACGCACCGCAAGGCGAGGAAGGTCGCCTCGAACGAGCCGGCACGGGAGTGCGTCAAGGCGTTCCAGGCGATCAACGGCCGCTACCCCAAGGACCTCGAGGAGCTCAAGAAAGAGTTCGAGGACCTGCCCGACGCGCCGGACGGGATGGAGTACGACTACGATCCGAAGACCGGCCGGCTCGACCTGGTGGAGAACGAGTGACCTTCGGCCGCGAAATCATCCGGCGGCTCCGTGTTCCGGCCGGCGCCCGGCCGGTCGTGGCGTCGGGCGCGTGCCTTGCCATCGGCGTGGCCGTCGGAGTCTTCGTCTCGGCGGCAATGACATCCGGCTATCGTGTGCCGTCGGAGGCGGAGCTCGAACGGATCTGCGCCGCCGACCCGGACGTTCGGCTGAGGCCGTGGACGTACATCGTCCTCCACCACAGCGCCACGGAGGTGAACGACGCCGCGTCCATCGACAAGTACCACAGGAACAAACGGGGCTGGGTGAACGGACTCGGTTACGATTTCGTCATAGGCAACGGCAGTTGGAGCGGCGATGGCGAGATCGAGGTCGGCGAGCGTTGGCGGCGCCAGCTTGACGGCGCGCACTGCCACGCGGACGACATGAACCGGAAGGCCATCGGTGTCTGCTTCGTCGGAGATTTCGAGAAGAACGGCGGGCCGACCACGGCGCAGGTTCATTCGGGCATCGCGCTCGTGCGGCACCTGGCCGGACAATTCTCCGTGCCCTCCGAGAACGTGCTGGGCCACGGCGAGGTGAGCGGGGCGCAGACGTTGTGCCCCGGCAAGTCCTTCCCGCTGGAGCTGATGCGCGCCGCCGCCGCCCGGAACGCCCGCCGGCACGAACCGTAGCGGACCCGCGGTGGATTTCCCTGTAAACTGTCGGCGTGAATTGCTTATACTATAGATATCTATCGTGTGAAATCAGCCCGCCAACGGGGCACTCAGGAGGAAAGCGATGAGACGTGACATCATTCGCGTTTGTTTTCTTGCGCTCGCGGTGTTCGTGGCAGTCGGTCCGGTCGTCCGGGCCGTTCCCTTCGAGCCCGGCGGGCAGATCGGGAGCCCGGAGGACCAGGCCGCGGCCTACCTCAAGCTCAATCGGCCGGCCGAGGCGGTCGCCGTCCTCAAGAGGGCTCTGGGGAGGACCCCGGACTCGCCGAGATTGCACTTCCATCTCGGCCTCGCGTACATGCAACAGAGACAGCTCGACCTCGCCGAGGCGGAGTTCCGCACCGTGCTCAAGGAGGACCCCGACTACGTCGATGCGAACATCCGGCTCGCGCAAGTCCTGCTCGCCAGGATTTCGCCCGAGCAGTCCAAGGCCGAGAACATGGTCCTCGTGGAAGGTGCGATCGGCCAATGGCGGCAGGCCATGAAAAAACGGCCTCACGACACGGCCCTCTATTATCAACTGGCGGACGCGTACGTCCGGAGCGCTTCGTTCCGCGAGGCGGACGCCGAATCCGCATTCGACGCCGCGGTGAAGGTGCTTGATGAAGTCAAGGGGCGCGCCCCGGAGGAGACGGCGCCGGACCTGGCGCTCGGCAACACGAACCTCCGGCACGCCGAGTTCGTCGCCGGCCAGACGAAGTTTGCAGAGTTGAAAGGCGAGACGGCCGCGAAATGCAACCAGCTCCTCGACGCGGCCGCGGCCAATTTCCGCAACGTGCTGGCGAGCGACCCCGCGCAGTTCTTCGCCCTCGACCGGATCGTCGCCATAGAGCGCGTCCGCGGCAATTCCGATCACTGCGTCAAGATCCTCGAGGAGCACATCCCGAAGCTCGAAAAGCCCGAGCAAAAGGCGGTGTGCCACCGCTTCATCGCACAACAGTACCTGATCGACGGGAACCTCCCCGCGGCCGAGGCCGCTTTCGAGACCGCGATCGAGACGTATCCGCAAGACCTAGCCAACTATCTTTTTCTCGCCGAGGTGCAGAAAAGGAGGGAGGCGCACGAAAAGGCCGCCGTCACGCTTGCGAAGGCCATTGACACCGAACCCAATTTTCTCAACGCCCACATCGAACTCGCGCAGATGGCCCTGAAGAACGAAAAGACAGAGGAAGCGCTCGAACACTTCACGACGGCTCTCAACATCTCTTCCAGCCGCGCCGCGGTGGCTGTGCTTCCCGGCAAGGACCGGATGGCGGCCCGCGACGAACTGTATACGGCGGCCGCCGTCGGGCTCGCCGACATCCTGACAGGCCGGTCGAAGTTCGACGAGGCCGCGGCCGCTCTGCAGAAACTGGCAATCCTGCTCCCCAGTTCGCCCCTCCCCGAGTTCTATACCGGCAAGGTCCGCCGCCGGCAAGGGGACTACGAGGCCGCGAAGGAACACTACCGAAACGCGCTCGTCCACGACCGGGCGTTCGTGAACGCCATACTCGAGCTGGCCGACGTCAGCATGACGGAAGCTCAATTGGCCACGAGCGACGAGGAGCGAACCGCGCTTCTCCATGAAGCCGTCGACCAGTACGAAGCCGCTCTGAGACTTCTGCCGAAGAACGCCGCAGTCTTCGAACGGCTTGCAAACCTTCGCGCCTCGCTGGCCGGAATGAGCAAGCCCGCCGACGGCGCGCTCCTGCAATTGGCGCTGGCCGACATCCGGAAGGCGGGCGAACTCGCCCCGGACTCCGAATCCATCCAATTCAACACGGCCCGGATTCTGCACCAGCTCGGAAAGGACAAAGAGGCCGTCGCCAAACTGCGGGAGGTGATCGACCGGGCCGCTGAAGCTGTCGAGAAGACGCCCGACGACGTCCGGGCCATCTTCACGCTGGCCGACCTCCGGGCCACGCTCGTCTCGTGGCATGCCGACAAAGCCGTTCTCAAGCAGGCGATCGACGGCTTCGCCCAGGTTGTCGAGAAAAACCCCGAGCTCCTGTCGGCCTACCTCAGGGCCGCGATGATGCTGGAAAAACAAAAGGACTGGAAGGCGGCCGCCGAATGGTTCGAAAAACTGCTCGATGCCGCACAGGGACAGGACCCGGCCGCCGCGCTCGCCGGGCCGCGCGCGGAAAACGCTTTCCATGCCTCGGCCGAGCTGGCCTGGCTCTACTGCGAATACCTCGATGACCTTGACCGGGCCAGGAAATACGTCGAGAGAGCGCTCGAACTCCGCCCCGACATGCCAAGCGTCCTCGACACCGCCGGATGGATCCATTACAAGGCCGGTGAACATGCCGAAGCGATACAGCTTCTGAGCCGCGCATACAAGAGCATGCCGACAAACGCCACGGTCGGCTACCACCTTGGCGCAGCACTGGCCGCCAGCGGCGACCCGGCAGGCGCGAAACAGGCGCTCGAAGCCGCCCTCCGGGACGTGGGCGACGATGACGAACTCGCGGCCAGGATCAAGGAACTCCTCAAGACACTCAAGAAGTGACGCGCCGCCGCGCGAACGGCGACAAAGGAACCTGATGCCGAAACTCGAAGGCCTGAGAAAACCGTTCCGGCCCGACGGTCAGGCCCTCATCGACAACATCGCCCGCAAGGGCACGCCCCGCCGCGTCCACAACATGGAGCTCTTCCACGACCCCGAGGTCCGCGCCGCGATCATCGAACGGTTCGACCTCGACAAGGGCCTGAACCCGAACGACCCGGACTACGGCCGCAAGCTCTTCGTCGCCTTCCACCGCTTCCTCGGCTTCGACTACGTGTACACCGCGCCCTCGGGGCAAAACTGGCCCTTCTTCGGTGCCAGCACGCAGGACACCGGCGACGTCTCCGAACTCTCGCGCGGCGACCGCCACTACCGCGACGAACACGTCGGCCCAATCGCCAACCGGGAGGATTTCGAGAAATATCCCTGGCCCGACCCGAACGCGCCCGAACTCACGAGCGACATCGAGTGGTGGAACAAGAACCTGCCGGACGACATGTGCCTCGTCGTCTGGGGAATCGGCCACTTCTGCGAACACCTTTCCTGGCTACTCGGGTACGAGACGCTCTGCTACACGCTCTACGACGACCGCGGCCTCGTCAAGGCAATCGCCGACCGGCTCTGTGAATACTACGAGGCCGTGAACCGGCGAATCCTCGAGTTCGAACGCGTCAGCATCCTGTTCCCGAGCGACGACATGGGCTACCGCGGCGGCACGCTCATCTCGCCCGACGACACGCGCGAGTTCTGCCTGCCCGGCCACAAGATGACGGTCCGGATGGCGCACGATGCCGGCCGGCTCTGCGTGCTCCATTCCTGCGGCAACCTCGAAAGCATCATCGACGACCTCGTCGACGACTGCAAGATAGACGCCAAGCACAGCTTTGAGGACACCATCGAGGACGTGCGCGAGGCGAAGAAGACCTACGGCCGGAAAACGGCCCTCATCGGCGGCATCGACGTCGACTTCCTCTGCCGCTCGGACGAGAAGGCCATCCGGAAGCGCGTCCGCGAGACGCTCGACACCTGCCAGGCCGGCGGCGGCTATTGCCTCGGCACCGGCAACAGCGTCGCCAACTACATCCCGCTCGACAACTACCTCGCGATGGTGGACGAAGGCCGGCTGTACGGCGGCTGAAGCTCCGCCTCCACCCCTCCGTCACATATGTGACGGCGACGGCGTAATCCGATATAGGTCCAGAAATCAGCGGGGGAGGCCCTGCGGAGGAACGGCCGAGACCTCGATGTCGTCCAGCGGCGCGCCCGTGTCCGCGTCCCGCACCTCGAAGTAAGCGCCCCACCGGCCGTGGCGCTGGCCGATCTTGAGCATCACCTCCGTCCAGCCCGCGGGGATGGTGACGGGCACGGCTATCTGCCGCGGTGTCGGGCCGACGAGGTCGATGCCGCGATAGACGAGCTCCCGGTTGACGAACACCTTCATGTTGTCGTCGCTCGCCGTATCGAGGTGCACCGAGCGGGGCCGGTCGGTATGGAGCCAGCAGACGGCGTACGCCTCGCCCTCGAAGTATGGCGGAATCCGGCTGTCGAGGCCGATGAGGTTTGTGTTGAATCGGAAGTAGCGCCAGCGGGCGGGCCCGAGCTTGGCGGCGTAGTTGATTCGTGTGTTGAACGGCGCGGTCTCGGGCGGGTAGACGGCGTCGAGCCCGCTGTTGTTGCCGTCGTTGCGGAAGCCGCCGACGACCTGCCAGTCGCGGACGAACGCGTCGACCGTCAGTTGCCGGTCGTCTTCTCCGCCGTCGAGTTGCCGCAGGAGGTTGCGGAAACGCCCGGCCTCCTCCGAGGCGCCGAGCGCCGGGATGTGTTCCTCGAGAGCCGCGATCGCGGCGGCAACGTTGCAGGGCAGGTGGTTCGTCACCGGCGACTGAAGGCCAATGACGAAGTGGACGCCGCCGGGAACGGTGGGCGCGAGCGTATGGGCCTTTCGTCCGCCCTGATCCACCCACTGCCAGTCGTCGGCCGGGTCCTCCGGCGCGGCGGCGTCGTCGAACAGCCACGCGCCGCCCACGGCCTGGGCGACCGTCGGCGCGAGCGCTTCGGGCGACGCATAGTTTCCCTTTATTTCCTGGGCCGAAAGAGCGCGCTTGTAGACGCGGACGTTGTCGAGCGCGCCCGCGAGATGCACGCTCTCGGGCCATGCGCGCACGCGCCACCCGCCGGCCGACCACCGTCCGATGAAGAGCGGCCCGCGGCCCGGCGTTCTCGGCTTGCCGACGGGCGTCGAGCCGGCCTCTTCGCCGTTCACGTAGACCTTGAGGTCGGCCCCGTCGTACGTCATCGCCACGTGGTGCCACGCGCCGAGGTCGATGGCGTTCTCGTCGCTTTCGGCCGCGAACTGCACGCTGTCTTTGTCCGTGTCCGCGCCGCCGCCGATGTTGAGGCGCGCGACGACCTTGCTGTGCTCGATGGCAAGCTCGCAGTGGCCGTCGGTCTCGGAGTCGCCGTTCTTGTTCACGATCCATGCGGTGCGGAACTTTCCGGACGGATAGGCGTCGAGACGGACCCAGGCCTCGAACGTGAGTTCGGGCGAGTCGAGTTCGGGCGAATGCGGCGCGATGACGCAGGCGGTGCGGCCGTCAAACCGTGCGCCGACGCCCACCCTGCCCGGCACGTGCTCGATGTCGCCGGCATACGTGTCGCGCCCGATGCGCCAGCGTCCCGTGGCGCGGCGAGCGCGCGTCGGGGGGACCTGGCCGTCGATGACGACGCGTGCTCCGGCGGTGCCTGCGTTCAGCGTCGTGGCGCCCCACAGTGCCCGTCCGTCCACCTGATCGAAATAGAGCCCGCAGACTGGCTCCGTGCGCATCGCGGTCCGCGCGATGGGAGCGCGAAGTTCGTGCCACACGCCCGGCTTGGGCAGTGGGCCCATGTATCGCCCGAGCGAAACGTCCTCGCCCCAGACGAGCCGGTCGCGCCAGGTGCGGCCGTCGTGCAGGCCGAGCACGAGCGTCTTCGGCGGGCGGGCCGGGTCGAGCCAGACCCACTGCGACAGGATGTTTCCGGGGTTGGGGGCGTCGAGGTGACCGGCTATCGGCTCGGCCAGCGGACACACGCCGTGCTCGGATACGCCGTCCGCGGCCTCGGGTGAGGCGCCGGCGTGGGCCTTCGTCCCGCTCTGCTTCGGGTCCTCGGTCCATTCCCAGGCGCCCTGGCTCTTGCCCGCGGGCGCATCGTCTTCGAGGATGATCGTTTCTTTGCCGCCGGCCCTTATCGCCGTGCGGTCCCAGACGACGCGGCCAGGCCCCTGCTGGCGGAACGCGACGCCCCAGACCGGCTTGTCGTGCATGTCCATCGCGACGAGCGGGACGACCAGTTCGACCCACTTGCCCTGTTCGGGCCGCGGGCCGCCCTTCTGCGGCAGGAAGTCGGTCCCGGCCGGCGGACCGCCCCAGTACATGTAGTGCCACGCCGCCCCGTCGTAGAGTCCGAGCATGACGTTCCTCGGGTTGTCGCCGGGGGCGATGTGGACCCACTGCGAGAGGACCGCCCGGTATCGGCGCTCGTAACTCGCGCGCACGGCGTCGGGCACGCCCGCCGCGGCGGCCGCCGCGAGAAGCTCGTCGCTCGGGTCACGGTCCATCCGCGGCTCGAGCGAGCGTCGCATCCCGGCCAGCGTATCGGCGGACACGGCGTCGGGATGATCCTTCATGAACTTGGCATAAAGTTCGAGAAGCAGGCCGCCGGACTCGCCGGCGATGTCGGCCGCGTGCCGGCGTGCCTCGGCCGAGGCGGGAAGAGTCCCGAGCGCCGCAACGATCTGGCCGAGGGCCTTCTGTCCTTCGTTCGTGAGCGGGTGGAGGTAGACGGCCTTGTGCGTCTGCTCGACGATCTCGTGCGGCACGGTGGAATTCGCCCAGGAAAGGACCTGCTCTGTCCCGTCGGCCGCCTCGGTCAGGACGCCGACGCAGAGGCCCAGCCGCCGCCACGAGCCCTCGATGGGCATGATTTGCGCGAGCGGGATCGATATCTCATAGGCCAGGTCGCCGGTGTCGAGGTTGTGGGCAACGTCGGCGCGCGCGCCCGCGGGCATGCGTCCGCGCTCGACGTTCCACGCGACCCGCCCCAGGTGATTGACGCCGAGGACGTAGCGGTGCAGGACGCCCGCCTGCGTCTCGATGCCGATGATGAGGCGGTCGCCCGCGGCGTACCGTCCCCGGCCCGCGTATGGCAGGTGCGCCTCGTCGCGGCAGGATACGGCGAGGTACAGGTTCTCGTCGTCGTGCGCGATCCAGAGCGAGCCGGCGTCTCCCTTCGGCCCGGTCAGCGGGTGCGCCTCGTTCGCGTCCCATTCTTCGAGGCCGCCGTTGACCGAGACCGGCCGTGAGCGGCGGCGAATTACCAGCGGCTTGTCATCTGCGGCCGGCCCCGCCTCGAAGGCGTGAAGGCCGTTCAGGTCGGTCACGAGCAGAAGGCCGCCGGCGATGACGGCCTGCGTCTGGAAGTTCGCGGCGTATGGGATGCAGTAGGTGACGCCCGGCAACGCCTGGCTTGCGAGGTGGGCCTGCGTCTTCTTGTCGAAGACGTCCACGCAGACGCCGACCTTTCCGACGGGCAGGTACTGATACAGCTGGCCGGCCGCGGACACCGTGAGGACGTTGTCCGCTTCGTCGGAGGTCTCGGTCCAGGCGAGGACCTGGCGGGTGACGCCGGTCTTGTTGATCGACGGCGGAACGTAGGATGCCCGCTCGTTGGCCGCCGGGCCGGACCGGACCAGCGCGCCGCCCGCGATCCGGTAGCTCTCGCTCGGCGCGGGCGAAGGCGCCGGCGTGGCCGGCGTGCCCGGCGGCGGAGCCGTCGTAATGCGGATCACCCGGCCGCTCTGCGGTTCGAGAACGACGTCACCGGCCGCGTGCCCGCCGGTGAAGAGGACGTGGCTGGCGGTGAGAACCAGTTCGTTGTTTTCCCATCGGGACGCCGTCAGGCGGGACTGGGGATGGAACCGCAACGGCTCGGCGAAACTGCGGCGCCAGAGAAGCGAGCCGGTCGTCAGGTCGATGACGCCCGCCTCGTTGGCTCCGAAGTTGCCGACGAAAAGGCGGGCATTCCCGTCCGCGTCCACGTTCTGAATGTCGAACGGGACGTCCGTGTCGCAAATTATGGCGCCTGTGGACGTGCTTATCGCCACGAGGCCGCCGGGCCTGCGTATCAGGATCGCATCATTTATCCAGAAGAGAGCCGGCCGATCGGTCCGAAGCTCGCTCAGAGCCGTTGTCCATACAATTTCGCCGCGCCCCGTGTCGATGCACGTCATTACGCCGCCGGACACGACGTACACGCGTTCAACTGCGGCATCTGTCGCGGGCGGCATGATGAGAACGGGATTCGCTATCGGGATGACCCAGGCCTCTTTGAGGGGCAGGCGCAGTTCTCGGGGCGGCTCGGGAGCCGGCGCAGGCGTTGGCTCGGGTACGGGCACGGGTTCGGGTGCTGGCTTGGGTGCGGGTGTTGGTTCTGGTGCAGGCGTCGGTTTGTGTTCGGGAACGGGTTCGGGTGCTGGCTGGGGCGCGGGCGGAACCGGCTTCACGATGTTCGCCAGCACGGGGATCAGGGATTCCGGCCGGACGATGAAGTCTACCACGCCCGCCGCGTTGTCGGGCGTCTTTTCTTCGAGCGTGAGGCCGGTCTGGAGGGCGAGCCGGTGGAATGTCGTTCCCGCGAAGAGCCGGACTTCGTCGGCAGTCACGGCCGGGTGCCCGCCGATGCGGCCGTCGAATTCCTTCCTCCAGACTTCGCGGCCGTCGGCGGCATCGAACACGGCCACCCGGCGCGAATCGCCCAGCACGGCGAGCCGCCCCGCAGTTCCGATCAGGCGGTTCGACGGGACGAGATGCTTCTTCCAGACGGTATCGCCCGTCGCGAGGTCCAGTGCGAAGATGCCGTTGAAGTCGCGCGGGGCCATAAGGACGACGCCGTCCGCGACCACGGGGCTTATCCCCTCCCGGCGGAAGATGTCGGCGAGGTTCTGCGGCACCACCGTCCTCGGATACGCGGCGACCCATTCGACGAGTCCGTCGCGCAGGTCGCAGCGAGCCGCAAGCCCCAGACTGGTGGAGCAATACACGGCCCCGCGATGCACGGCGACGGCGTTGCCATAGTGGACCACGTCGCCTTGTGCGACCGTGAGGTACTGACTGCCGAGTGTGCGTTTCCAGAGAAGCTTGCCGTCCTGCGCGTCAAGGCAGGCGAGGAAGATGGGGATGACCGGCCCGGCCTGGTGTGCGACGACGAGCAGATAGAGGCGGCCGTCCGCCGCGACCGGATCGCTCACGGGCCAGGAGCCCGCCCAGTCCGGACTGCCCGCGGTCGACCAGATCATCCGGCCGGTGGCGGCGTCGAACGCGGCGACGTCGCTCTGGTACTGCCCGGACGACTCCTTGCCCCATCGTGCATATGCGACGCCGCCGGCGACGGCCGCCGCGAACGGCCCGCGGTTAAGGTGTTCGTACTTGTCGGCGATGCGCTCGACGTTCGGCCGGGCCGGTGTCCGCGCCCACAGCGGCTCGGCCGACTCGCCGCCGTAGCAGGCGAGCAGGTTCGGGCCGCTCAAGAGCATCTTGTCGCCGCCTGCGCCGAAGAACGTCACCTGGCCCGTCGGCCACGGGAACCCGTCCAGCAACCCGGGCCACGAGGGTTCGGCGCCTTCTTTCGACCACGCGAGCGTCGGCGGCAGGCGGACCGGCTCTTGTCTTGCGGGGTGCGCGGGCTTCGGAGCCGCCGAGGCCGAGGCCAGCACCTCCTTCTTTATGTCGGACGCCGGCGCCCGGCCGCCGCGCCACGGCAGTCGGGCATCGTCGGCGACGCCGGCAAATGCCGCCCGGAGCGCCTCGGTGTCGTCCGGGGCGGCCGTTGCCAGGGCGAGCCAGTACCCGACCTGCGCCTGGCCAAGCAGTTCCGGGTCCGTCGCGTGCGTCAGGACGTCATCGAAAGTCCTCAGCGCCCAGTGGGGCCGGCCTTCCTTGAGCATACGTTCGCCGAACTCGACCATGAGCGCCTGCACGGACTCGGCCCACGGATAACCGCGATACATATTGACGACCGCGGCGTCGGCCATGGGCTTGTCCGGGTCGTCGCCGAGCTGGCCGTAGGCGGCCGCGACCGCTCGTTCCTGCGACTCGCGCAGGGGCCGCAGGGATTCCGGCTCGCGGGCGCGGAGGCCGTCATCCATCACCGCCCAGACCGACGAGAAGAGCGACGGCGCGAATTGCAGAAGTCCGTCGCCCCGGTGGCCCGCCTTGAGCATCGGGTGGACCGCTTCGGGGTCGGCGAGGATGCGTGCTCCGTTTGCGGCCTCCCACCGCATCTCGAGGCCAAGGTCCCGGAAGATTTCGGGCGGGGGCGCGGCCTGGGCCGCGGCGGACTCGGCGAGCTTGGCTTCGCCGCGCTCCTCGAAGAACGCGGCCGCTTCCGCGCAATATCCCGCGGCGAGCAGGAGCTCGCCCCGCTTCAGTTTCCACCAGGGGGCGTCCAACGGCGTGGCCCGGAGCTGTTCCGGCGTACGAAGCGCTCGCTCGGCGTCGCCGAACCGTCCTTCATTCATGTAAAGCGAAAACCGGGCCTTCCAGGCGAGCCCGACGCGCGGGTCCGTGTGCGGCAAGAGGCCGGCGCTTTCCAGGGCCACGAGCCGGTTCGCGGCGTACTCGACCCATGCCGCCCCGTCCGGCATCGCCGCCGGCTTGGTCCAGGGGGTGACGGCGAGGATGCGCGTCAGCGCCTGGGCCGCCGATTCCACCCGGCCGGGGAAGTCGGCCGCGAGTTTTCTCTGGAACTGATGATGGCGGACCCGGTCGCCGAGAGCGAGGTAGATGTCGGCCGCCTGGCGGCAGGCGGCGATGCGCCGTTCGACCCCGGCCTCGTCCTCGGCCGGGAACTTGTTCATCAGCGCCTCGATCAGGACGATCGTCCGCAGGGAGACGTATCGGTCGGCGGGCGCGCCCTGGATTTTGTGTTCCGCCAGCTCCTTCTTCCACCGCTCCTGATGCGAGGACACACAGGCATCGTCCCACGTTCCAATATCCATCGAGAACCCGGGCCCGAGTGCCTCCTCGTCGAGAAAGTCGGGCGGCTGGCAGTCCGGCGGGTCCGAGAGGGCGGCCGGCGACATGAGCGCGAGGCACAGAAGGACGCAGAGACCAATGACCGGCGACCGCAACTCGGCGTGGAGGTTTCGCATCGGCTTCTCGCTCAACGTGCCTTCGTGGCAGAGAACAGCGTTGACACACATGTCACGTCAATTATAATGCCGCTTCTTGACATCGCAAGCACGTGTGTTCAGCCCGGCCACGTGCGTGGGCGTGGCGGCGCGTGCGGCCGCCTGTGCCGGAACACGGGCCAGCGGCGGTTCTGGCGGCGTTTCGGGCCGGCCGAGGGCGGCGCCGGCGCGGCCCGCGCCGTGACAATATGTTACAGGCCGTCTCGTGCTTTTCGGTTGCCCTCGGGCGAACGCCGTGCTAGTATTGCGTCGACTTCTGTGCGATAGACCGTTTTCTGGAGAAGAGTAATGCCATCAGAAACCCCGGTGGAAGGAGCGGCGAAGGGCCGGCAGGATGCGGACGTTCAGGCGGTTGAGCGTCTTGGTGAGGCCCACAACCGTATTCTGGAGGAACTCGGAAAGGCCATCGTCGGCATGGAGCAGGTCATCGACGAGATGATGATCGCGGTGTTCGCGCGCGGCCACTGCCTGCTCGTCGGCGTACCGGGCCTGGCGAAGACGCTGCTCGTCAGCTCGCTGGCGCAGTGCCTCTCGCTTTCGTTCAAGCGGATTCAGTTCACGCCCGACCTGATGCCGTCCGACATCACGGGCACCGAGATTCTCCAGGATGACCCCGAGACGGGCGAGCGCAAGTTCAAGTTCTCGAAGGGCCCGGTCTTCGCCAACATCATCCTGGCGGACGAAATCAACCGGACGCCGCCGAAGACGCAGGCGGCCATGCTCGAGGCGATGCAGGAGCGAAAGATATCGGTGGGCGGCGAGGACTTCCCGCTCGACCAGCCGTTCTTCGTGCTCGCGACGCAGAACCCCATCGAGCAGGAAGGCACCTACCCGCTGCCCGAGGCGCAGCTCGACCGCTTCTTCTTCAACATCTTCGTGGGCTACCCGAGCTACGAGGAAGAAATCCAGGTCATGAAGCGGGTCACGGGCATACATCCGACGGAGCTTGCGAAGATCATCACGCGTGAAGAGATCACGGAGCTTCAGGGGCTCGTCGAGCGCGCCCCGGTCGCCGACCACGTCTTCCACTACGCGGCCCGGCTCGTCCGCGCCACCCGGCCGAACGAGGAGAGCGCTCCGGAGTTCGTCAAGAAGTGGCTGACCTACGGGGCCGGCCCGCGCGCCAGCATCTTCCTCATCCAGGCCGGCAAGGCCCGGGCCATCCTCCGGGGGCGCTACCACGTCTCCACCGAGGACATACAGGCCGTCGCCCTGCCCATCCTGCGGCACCGGATCATCCTGAACTTCGCCGCACAGTCCGAAGGGTTCACGACCGACGACATGGTCGGGATGCTCCTGAAGGAAGTGCCCGCGGACGAACGGCTGTACGAGGCGGCGAAGGCGTAAGACCCAGGCCCGAAGCCGCGACAGGACGGCAACGGACGGGTCCAATCCCGCCGGCGACGACGGGCGCTTGAGACCAGAACCGGGACTTTGGATAACGGATGAGCGAAGGGCAGCGGCCACACCGGTATCTTGACCCTGAGGTCTTGCAGAAGATCGGTCAGCTCGACCTGATCGCGCGCGAGGTCGTCGAGGGACTGCGGGTCGGGATGCACAAAAGCCCCCTGCGCGGCTTCAGCACCGAGTTCGTCCACCACCGCCCGTATGTGCCCGGCGACAACCTCCGCCACCTCGACTGGCGCGTCTACGGCCGGACCCGGCGCTACTACGTCAAGCTGTTCGAGGCCGAGACGAACTTCGACGCCAACCTCCTGCTCGATGCAAGCTCCTCGATGCGATACAGCTCGGGCGCCGTCACGAAGCTCGAATACGCCAAGTACATGGCGGCCAGTCTGGCTTACCTGATCGTCGGCCAGCACGACTCCGCCGGTCTGGCGGTGTTCGACGCGGAGCTTCGCCGCTACATCCAGCCGAAGGGCTCGATGAGCGTCATCAACGACATTGCGACCGAGCTGGAGCAGACCGAGGACGTTCCCCGCACGAACGTGGGGCGCCTGCTCAACGAGTTTGCCAACCGCCTGCGGCGCAAGGGGTTCGTGATGCTGTTCTCCGACCTGTTCGACCACGTCGACGAGTTCGTCCACGGACTCGACCACCTCAGGTTCGGCGGCCACAACGTCACCGTGTTCCATATCCTGGATCCATACGAACTCTCTTTCCCCTTCCGCGGCATGTACCGCTTCGACGGGCTGGAAGGCGAGGAATACATCAGGACGGAACCCGAGCGCGTCCGGGCCGCGTATCTCGAAGAGGTGCGGAAATACCTCACGCAAATCAGAGAGGCCTGCGAGCGCAGCCACGTCGACTACATGCTGGTCGACACGTCGAGGCCGGTCGACGCCGTGCTCTCGTCGTACCTGATAGGGCGGGTCAAGTCGCGCGTGAAATGACAACTGCGGGGCGGCTGATGATGGGACATCGCAAACAGCGGCAAGCCGGAAGGAGGCGGGGCCTCGGTCTGCCCGCGCTCTGCTTCGCCGCGTCCATCCTCGGCATGATGATCGGTCCGCCCGCCCGCGGCGCGTCGGTCGCGACCGTCAACGGCCGGTTCGAAGGGGACCTCTCCATCCGGGCCGACGCCGTGACCATAAGCGGCCAGGCCGTGAAGTGGGACGACGTGCTGTTTCTCATCGCAGACACCGCGATGACGGTCGCGCCGGCCCCGCAGGCGGTGCGACTGACGAACGGCGAGGTCTGGGCCGTCGAAATCATCGGGCTGGCCGAGGGCGAGCTCGAGATTCACTCCGCCCTCTTCGGCGGGCGCAAACTCAACCTCGACCAGGTGCGAGCGATCGACTTCCTGCCGGGCTTGCCGGACGTGCGGGGCGAGAAGGCCGGCGTCATGTACCGGTACGCCGTGGCCGACAGCGCCGAACCCGTGCCGGGCACCATACTCTGGATCGACCGGGACCGGGCCGCGATTGACACCGTCCTCGGCGCGCTGACGATTTCGCGCGACGGTCTCAGGCGATACGTTTTCGACCGCCCGAGCGCGGGCGACGAGGGCGACCGCCCGCACGAAATAGCGCTCGCCGACGGCAGTGTCCTGCACGCGCGGCTGGTGTCCGAAGGCGACGGCCGCATCGCGGTCCAGCATCCGGTTCTGGGCGCGCTGCGCGTCCGGACGGCCGCCCTGCGGTCGGTTCTCCGCCGCGACAATCCGTCGGTGCTGTTCCTCGCCGACATGAAGCCGGCGGCGGTCAAGACGTTCCCGTTCATTTCCCGGGACGCCGCCGCGCCGAGCGTGGACGCCCGGCCGCATCCATACGTCCGGTCGTTGCTGATACGGCCGAGGACCGTCATCGAATATCCCCTGCGGGAGCGGGCGGGCAGGAAGCTGTCTTTTCGCGCCCGCATGGGCACGGCCGATGATTCCCGGGGCCCTGTGCACGCGCGCATCCGCGTCGATGACGTGGTTGTCTTCGACCGCGAGCTTGGCACGGACCAGGCCGAGCCGGCCGATGTTTCACTGGAACTGCCCGAGGGCGCGCGGATGTCGGTCGAGGTCGATTTCGGTTCGGCCGTCCGGTTCCCGTGCGCCGCCGTCCTCGCGGACGCGTATCTCGTACTGCAATAAGGCAGAGCTGAGCGAATAATATGGCGTTTCTGAACTCATTCGCACTCTGGGGCTCTCTGGCGGCGCTCGGCGTCGCGGTCCCGATCCTCATACACATCCTCAGCCGGTTCCGCATCCGGCGGACCGACTGGGCCGCGATGGAGCTTCTGCGGCGAGCTCTCATCGAGCGCAAGCGCCAGGTGCGCATCGAGGACCTGATTCTGCTGGCGCTACGCTGCCTTGCGATGGCGCTCGCGGCGCTGGCGCTCGCGCGGCCGGCCCTGACCCCGGCGGGCGCGCAGTTGCTCGGCGGCGCCGGCGGCCGCTCGGGCGTGCTGATCGCGCTCGACGGCTCCTACAGCATGGGGTACAAGCCCGGGCTCAAGAGCCGGTTTGACCTCGCGGTCGGGCGCATCCGCGAGATCTGCTCGACGCTGGAGCCGGGCAACCCGGTCTCGCTGGTCGTGATGGGCGACCGCCCCCGCATCGAACTGCGGAACGTCGGCTACGACGTGGAGCGACTCGAGAAAGTCCTTCGGACGATCAAGCCGTTGCCGGAGGCGCTGAACATCGAGCCGTGCCTGGCGCAGGCGCGGGACCTCCTCGCCGAGATCAAGGCCCCGGCCCGCGAGTGCTACGTGATAACGGACGGACAGGCGACGAGCTGGGCGGCCGTGTCGGAAGGGGCCGCGGACACGCTCGCCGAGATGAAGGAGCTGGGCCAGATATTCTTCGTCCCGGTGGGCGAGGGCGGCGCGGAAAACATGGCCGTGACCCGGCTCGAAGCGGCGTCGGGCGTCCTGCGCCGGGGCGCCGTCGTCCGGTACGCCATCGACGTTCACAACGCGGGCGAACTGCCACAGAACCAGGTGACCGTGCAGTTGTTCGTCGGCGACACGCCGGTCGACCAGCGCATCGCACCCAGCATGCCGTCCGGCAAGACGACAACCGTCACGCTGTACGGCCGGTTCGACGACGCCGGCATCCAGGCGGTGAGCGCACGTCTCGAGCCGGACGCCCTGCCGCTGGACAACATCCGGTACGCCGTGGCGGACATCCGCGAGGAGACGAAAATCCTGTGCGTCGACGGCGAGCCGTCCGACGAGCCGTTCAAGAGCGAGACGGCCTTCCTCGCGCCCGCCCTCGCCCCCAGCTCGGGCGACGATGACGGCTCCGGCCTCAAGGTCGTGACCGTGAACGACGCGGAGTTCCCGGCCCAGCGGCTGTCGGACTACGGAGTCGTCGTGCTCGCCAACGTGTCCGACGTCGGCGACCACCAACTCAGGGCGCTGCGCAGTTTCGTCAAGGACGGCGGCGGTCTGATAGTCTTCCTCGGCGACAAGACCAACCCGGAGCTCTTCAACTCGCGGATGGCGCAAGCAGAGGGCCCGGACGGCGCCGGGCCGCTTCTGCCCGCCGAGCTGGGGCAGGCCGTGGGCGACGCATCCGGCGCATCCGACGGCTGGATGATGTCCTCGCAACTTTCCGAGCACCCCATCGCACAGGCCATGGCCTCGATGCCGCCCGAGCAGAGGAGCACCGTGAGCTTCCGCCGCTACTTCCAGGCCAGGCCGGTCGAAGGGGCGCAGGCCGTCCTCTCGCTCGCGCAGAACGGCGACCCCATCCTCCTTGAGAAACCATACGGCCGCGGCAAGGTCCTGCTTTTCACGACCACGGCCGACCGCGACTGGACGGACATGGTCGTCCATCCGGCGTATCTGATGGTGTTGCAACAGGCGGTCACGTATCTGACACGACGGGGGTATGAGACGCCCATCACCGTCTCCGAGCCGCTGATAGTCGGCCTGCCCTCGCGGGGGGCGCTGGACGCGGTTCCGGTCCGCAACCCCAAGGGCGAAGAGCTCACCGTCAAGGTGACCGAGCGCAACGGCCAGATGTCGGCTTCCCTGGAGCACGCCGACCTGCCGGGCATATATCAGGTGCAATACGCGGCCGCGCAGGCGCCGGTCAAGGTGGCGGTGAATGTCGAGCCGTCGGAATCGAGCATTCGGCCGCTCCGGGAACGGGAACTGCGGACCGCGGTTTCCAAGCTTCCGGTGAGCTTGATCGAGGCGGACAAGGATATTTTCGATGCAATCCGCGAGAGCCGCGTCGGGCTCGAACTGTGGCGGGTGCTCATGTTGCTCGCGCTCGCCGTGCTCGTCGTCGAAGGATTCCTGGCCCGGTGGTTCTCCAAGAGAATCGCCGCGGCCGAGAGCGTTCTGGTCGCGCCCTCGGGCCTGACGGCCCGGGCCGGCATGTCGGGCTGACGCCCGCGAGGCGATATGCGTTGTGAACTGGACAAGAACGGTCCTATGGTGAAGGGGCTCCGGTAGTTTGATCAGCAGACTGCTCCTCAGACTGTTGGGATTCGGCGAGGAAAGCGCGATCCAGTCGATCGGGCTTCGCAGCCAGTGGCCGCCTATCGCGCTGGCGCTTGCGATCGCCGTGGCCATCGCATACACCGTGTGGCTCTACCGGCGCGAGACGCGCGTCTCGCCGGCGCGCCGCGTACTGCTCGGCGTGCTCCGGGCGCTCGTCTATATCGTCGTGCTCGTCATCCTGTTCGAGCCGATCATCGGAATCCAGACGGTGGTCACCATGCGGCGAGACCTTCTCGTCATGTTCGACAAGTCCGAGAGCATGGCCATCAAGGACGCGCGGAAGCGGCCGGAGGACGTGGCCGCGGCGGCCGTGG
>Ga0180435_10000523_pt1 | contig 40075 bp, 27 predicted proteins | sample SS_ome_3_FD_132467 | JGI IMG/M metagenome (GOLD analysis project Ga0180435, IMG submission 132467) | Hypersaline lake sediment archaeal communities from the Salton Sea, California, USA - SS_3_S_1 metaG | ecosystem: Environmental > Aquatic > Non-marine Saline and Alkaline > Hypersaline >... | reverse complement strand
ATGATGTCCATTCCGTCGTTGGACCCGCTGGTTTCCACATTCTGATTTAATGCCTCTCTCACTTCGTTATCGAGGGTTGTCAGAACCTGTGAAGGCTTTACTACGCCCGAACGCAGACATATATCTTTAATAAGCGTGGTCCCAATCATGGACATAAAGGCTCCCGGTACACCATGACCGGTGGAATCTGCACAAACTATAATAAACCTGTTCTCATCCACTTGCTCGTACCAGTAGAAGTCGCCCGACACAATGTCGCGGGGCTGATAGAAAACAAAACTTCCGGTAAAGGCATCGTGCAGTTTCTTAATCGATGGCAAGATGCTTGCCTGTATCCTCTGAGCATAGTTCAGAGAATCGGTGATGTCGCGATTTTTCACCTCAATTTCTTCCTTCTGCTGAACCACTTCTCGGGTGCGTTCGTCGAGCTGCCTTTGCAGATATTCCTGGATGGCTTTCTGGTTCCGTTCCCTGATCTTAAATACGATAAAAATGGCGGCAAGAACTGCCAATGCGACCACAACGATAAACCACCAGGTTTTCCATACGGGAATCTTAACAGAAATCTTCAGGGTCAGAGGCGCCGAGGAGCAGTTCCCGTTGCCATCGCAGGCCCTAAGCATAAAGGTATATTTGCCGTCCTCCACGCGACCGTAATAAGCATAAGATACCGTGGAAACATCGGACCACTTATCGTCATGTCCATCCAGCTTATACTGGTAGCTCACCTGTTCGGGATTGCTCAGGTTAATACCCACAAAATCGATTCGTATTCGGTACCTGCCATAGGGTAGCTTGATGTCCTCACTGGGATCGTGCAATTCTTCATTAATATTCACCTGCTTTAGGCTTAACCTGGGTGCCAGGGTATCTTCCCGGGCCTGGAAGGCATCGTATCGTATAACTCCGCCCGTGCTACCAATAAGCGTTTTACCGTCGGGAGTGCTGGCAGTTGCATTGGAACTTACGTCGGAAACAAATCCTGATTCCATGCCAAATTTTTGAACCACATCCCGATCGGGAAAGATACAGCTGAGTCCCAGACGGTGACCCACCCAGATATTTCCCATGGGATCTTCTTCGATGGCATATACGTAGGCCGATTTTAGACCATTCGCCACGCCAAAGTGGGATAATGTTTCATTGTTAAAGTCAAATCGAAAGACACCATTCCCGAAGGTGCCGGCCCATACAACTCCATCCTCCCCTTCCACCAGGGTGGTAAACTCCAGTTTGGGTTTGCCTTCGATGAGGAATTGCTTTTCAGAATTAATACTCAACAAGCCGTGGATCTTTGTGGCTATCCAAATGATTCCCTCACCATCCACCAGTAAATCGTTGACCTGGTTGTGAGGAAGCCCGTTGGTGGTATTTCGAAAGGTTCTCCGGCCATTGGTCATATTCAGGGTATACACACCCTCATAGGTGGCTACAATTAGGCTATCGCCTTGCATATCAATGGCATTGATATGATTCTCAAGCGAATTCCTTGACTTAAGCAGGGAAGTGACCCTGTCGCTGTCCTGCTTCTTTCTAAACAAACCGTTCTCTTCGGTACCAATAAACAGGTCACCGTCAGATCCCTGATAAAGGGCAGTAATCTTATCGTCTGGCAATCCGTTGCTCTGATCGAGGTACAGGTACTCATCCACTCCCCCATTGGAACTGTAGGCTATTTGGCCATGGCCGCCAAACCATTGTTCCGCCCCATTTACATGAACTGAATATACCTCTGCAACCTCACTTTCCCAAACTGAATAAAAGGTGAAAGCCTGGTCACGTAGCACCCCGATACCATTTCCCTGCGAGGAAAACCACTGGTTGCCTTCTTCATCAATGAATATCTGACTGATATATTCATCGGGCAGTCCGGCTTCCACATCAAATAACAAAGGAGCCGTAAGCTTACCTCCCTGGCTCAGATCAAAACGATATACGCCCTCTCCGAAACTATTAATCCAGACTCTGCGATCTCCATCAAATACTATGGAGGATACCCTCGCATATTCAATGCCGGTCCCCTCTCCCAGTTTTTCTACCTGGTAAGATGTTGGATCATATCCACGCCCGGACACGGAGAATAAACCCTCGTCTTTAGTACCTGCCCAGTATTCGTTATCTCCATGAGCTTTTACCAGCTTCTCAACACCCCCTCCCACATATTCCAATCCCGGAACACTGCCGGTAAGTATGTAGGTTTCAAGTTCCATATCGAAACGAAAAATATTAATGCCCAGAGAAGTACCCACCAAAAGGTTGCCGTCGGAGCTGATTTGAAGATCATACAGAAATTTACCTGCAAAAGCATCATCCGGATCGGTCGGATCTCCTGCATGAATAATCTCCAGAGTTTCATCAATCACCAGCACCCCGCTTTGCTGACATAGCACAAGCACATTGCCCGTATAGGGATCTTCTCTGATGGCATTGATACGGGATCGATGATTATCCGGGGGGGAAATCACCCGGAAAGCTCCATTTTCCCATACAGATATGAGTCCGTTCTCATGTCCGAACCACATTCTGCCCTTCGAATCGAGCAGGGAGGTGTGTGCGATGCTCAGGGGAATGGTATCCCCCTGGAAATTCTGCTCAAATGCCTTTCCGTCGAAGCGGCACAGACCCTGACCGGTTCCAATCCACAGGAATCCCTGAGTATCCTGATTGATGGTGTAGGTAAATTTATCAATCAGACCATCTGCCACTTCATAGGAAGAAAACTGATACGTTTGGGCCAGTCCGGCCAATGAAAACAGGACAGATAATACTAGAACCGAAAGTCTTTTCACTTAGTTATAGTTAGTTCAAAATCACTCAATTGGAACAAACTCCACTTCACCCCTGTATTTGGGCACACCTCCCAGTGGTATGGTATAAAAGGGCAGGGCATCTCCAAACTGGTTCCTCACATTAACCAACACATTGTTGTTTCTAACCAGTGGTCTGGCTTTGATAAACCTGAAATCAAAGGAGGTACCGATTTCTTCATCCTGCACTCTTAGCTCATCCACGGTCCAATGGTCTTCATTGGAAGTCTCCAGTCCGTCTCCCTGCCTGTTGACGGAGATTACCATAATATTTCCATCATTATCCCAGTCAAAATTGGATATTCGGACCGATATGGTTCCCTCCTCAACATAGGGGTAAATATGGGATATTTGCTCATAGTCGTTGTGCATCCTGAATGAATATTCATAGGCAAAAGCATTGGCACCTTCTATGAGCCTGTTCTCGTTGGCATGGGTACTCAGGTAGTAACGATACATATTGCCGTCATTTCCGCTCACACCCTCGCATATAACCTTAAAAATGTAGCCCTTATAGGTCTCCACATACTCTCCCTGGGTCGGATTAAAGGGTCCAAAAGTGAACCAATCGTTGTCGTACCTGGGATTCTCCGCAAAAGCCCTGGAGGCTAAAAGAGTTCCGCTTTTGTAATTAAACTTGGGATCCGTCTCTTTGGCATCGTCTTCGGTCCAGTTTCCCTCTCCACCAAATACCTCATACACGCTTCGGGTATCGAAAATCCTGTCGCCGCTTACCTCGTCCACTTCCCCACCTGTATCCGGATCAAAAACACGAATAAAAAAGGGCTGATTATAGTCTTCCGGGATCAAAAAAAAGAAGGTCTGGGAAAAGTCATCATCGCCCCAGGAGGTCTCTGCACGGTTCCCAAAAGTCATCAGATAGGGTATGTTTTCATCCACATTTGGGACGGGCTGAGAAAATCCTAAAGAGCTAATTAACAAGAGGATACAAATATATAATAGCTTATTCATTTTTTCCAAATTCATTGATTTACTAAAAATATACAAAATTCGTGCAAGTTTGCTCAATAGTTATTAAACAAGGTGTACGTGCAAGCATGCTCAAGGGTTATCAAACATGCGTTAAAAAAACAAAAAAAAGCAGGAAGCAACTATGGGTCTGAATCGACCACGATCACGTTTTTATAATTGGAGCGAATGGCAGGTTCATCCCTGCGGTTTCTGGGACGTTCCTGAACGCCCAGTTTGACCCTGTATCTGCCGGGATAAAGGTAGGTATGGCTAACATCCATTCCTTCACCGTAAGAACCATCTCCAAACTCCCAGATATATCTGAATGCATTAAATCCAGGAAGATAGCTGTTGGAAGCATCAAAGGTCACAGGAGATCCCACACGAACAGTATCGGGCGCAGTAATTACGGCCTGTTCATGCAATTCAATCCTCAGGGTCTTGTTTGTTTCCGATATGCGAAAGGTATCCAACTGATAGTCAAATACACGCAATTCACAAAAATAGGTACCCGTATCGGGAAAAAGATATACGGGCATATGACCTGCAATCTCGAGGGTATCGTTGATGAGCCAGGAATAGCGGAAAAGGTCCGTATCGACCGAGTCGAGCATCTTCTTGTCCTGCAACCGGTATTTATAATAGGTCCTTTTAATGGGCTTTGCATCCTCAAGTTCGGGTATTTCGGTGCTGAGCTCGAAGATCTCCTTGGAACGGCTCCTGCGATTACTGGTCAGGTAACCTTGCTTAAAATCTTCGCTGAACCAGATGTGATAATCGTCCGAAAGCGAATTCATGGGAGACTCCAGCTTGATGGCCTCATACCATTCGCCATTTACCAGCGAAGTTTCGTAGAGATCAAACCCTCCGGTATTGTCGCGGCCATCCGTTGAGAAATACAATCTTCCCTTGGGGTGAATGAAGGGGTAAATCTCATTGCCCTCACTGTTAACACTGGGCCCCAGGTTTTCCGGTTTGGTCCAGGCTCCTCCCCTGAATCGGGACCGGTATATATCAAATCCTCCCAGTCCGTCCTCATAATTGGCTGCGAAAAACAAGGTATTTCCATCGTAGGAAAGAGAAGGCGAAAAGAGCCAGGCTACAGGGTCGTTAAACTCAAATTCCCTTTCATTGACCCATAGCCCGTTTTCATCTCTTTCTGCAAAAAATAAGCGCAAAGGGGCAATCTTCTGACCGGCCATGGGACGACGCTGAGCAAAAACCATGGTGCGCAGATCGCCGGAGAAGGAAACAGGTCCCTCGTGATCCTGGCTGACCAGCTCCGGTCGGAATTGCTCGATCTTGCCACTTTTGTTCCAATAATAGATGGTGAAAAGTTTCCGGTTTTCCCTGTCGGTCGGACTGCTTAAGCCCACGCTGTTCGATTCAGTGATATATACCACACCCTCCTCGAAAGGAATCGCTGCGGCCTCGTTCCTCCCCGTAGAAATCCTGGAGTGCTTGCGTACCTTATAATAGTCCTGTCCCCAGACCAGGGGCAGCAGAATAAACAGGGATCCTATGAGGACTAGAGCTCTTCTCATGTGCTAAAAATAGAAGGGATCATTGGGTATGGTTGGTATGACCGGTCTTAGCTCCCAGCGAAGCACTACCTCGTGGCTGCCGCCCAGGGCTTTGCGTACGGGACCCGTATTGAAGGTATAGGCATAACCTATCAGCCACTGCTTATTCACCTGGAAGTTCAGCAGGGCAATGGCAAAGTTGGGATAATCGTAGGCACCGCCGATAAATACTCTTGAGTCGAACAATCCCACATTCAGACTGGCTTTGAAAGATGTAAAAGCCTGATTGTAATCGATCATGGCCGAAGGTTTCAGGCGGAAATTCCTGTTGAAATCGAAAAGGTAGGCGCCCGAAAGAATGAAGCGGTAATTCTGCACATCAAAATCTCCGATACCCTCGCCTTCCTTGGGAATGGATAATAGCTCAGGGACCGACAGTCCCACAAAAAACTTCTCTGTATAATATAGGACCCCGGTGCCGAAATTGGGGAACCAGCGCTGGTAAGCTTCCTCCGGAAAAGCATAATCGCCCAGATCTCTGATGGCAATCTGGGATAAATCACCGTTTACTCCCACCATGCCTGCGGAGAGTCCAAAGGCCAGTCTGCCAGTTCCCAGGTAAATACGATATGCGTAGGTGGTGAGGAAAGAATAAGCGTTTTGAACATTGGGTACATTGCTATAAGCCACCACTGCTCCCAGAGCCACTTTGGAATTGCCCACGGGTGTATGCATATTCAGCTGCATATCGCTGGGTCCCAACTCCCCGTATAGGGCCGAGCGGTAGAGCGAGCTGACAGAGATGGCATCCCTGAAGCCCGAAAAGGCTGGATTGATGGTGGTCCAGGTAAGGTGGTAATTGCTCACGGAGGGTACCATGGTGTGCTGAGCTCTTACGAACAACGCAAGTACCAAAAGCATGGATATGAGCAATATTCTTTTCATCCTAATCGTAAGCTACCACTACGTAGTCCTTGAATTCATAAGTTTCGTCTGCGTAGTAGAAAGAAATCACAAAGTAATAGGTACCCGCAGGTACCAGGGTTCCATTGTCGGACCTTCCATCCCAAACGACCATCTCATCTTCCCTGAGTCCATCCCGGATCATTGATTCATCCACCACCATATTTTCGGCATCCTGTTTGGTCACGGTCCGCACCGTATTTCCCAGTGCGCTGAACACCCTGAAAGTAAAATCTTCTGCATAGATCAAACCTTGCATAATGAAATACTCGTTGTTCATATCGCCGTTAGGCGAGAATCCATTGTAGCGATTTACGTCAGAACGTATAACAATCGCCACATCGCTGGTGGAGGAACAAAGTCCCTCACCTTCCCCATTTGCTACAGTCCATGTAAAACTATTTTCTCCATCTTCCATACCACGTACAATGGTGTTGTACAGGGTGTCATCGTCAAATTCTCCTTCTCCCGAGGTGAGCTCCCATAAACCCCAACCTGCGGTGGGAGGATCGGCGTTTAACTGGAGGGCATTGATCACATAGACCAGCGTGTCGGGTCCGGCATATGCAGCAGCAGGCTCTTCATAAAAATAAAGGTCAACAGTATCGTATCCGATGCATCCCGTAGCATCGGCCTGACTCCGGTAAATGGCCTGATAGGGATCTTCTCCCACAACTGTGTATGCAGATTTGATGCTGGCATTGATGGAAACATCATAGATACCAGGCGAGCTTTCCTGCTCAGAGATGTTCTGGTCGGGATTAAAGGTCCAGGAACCGATGCCGTTATCCGGGTCGTTGATATCCAGGGTCAGGACTGAATTACATACCCTCACACTTTCTCTTGGCGCCTGATTGTATTGAATAACAGGCACCGGAGTATGGTAGACTCCAATGTTTACGGGTCCGCCCACAATATTTGCCGGTGGAGCCACACAGGCATAAGCAGCTTCGGCCAGGTAGGAAATGGATTCAATTTCATAGACACGCCCCACATAGGAAGCTCCTCCGTCGTCCAGCATTACATTCAGGAGAACATCGGAGGGATCGGCCAGAGATGCACTGTTGAGGGTAAAGGGGCCTATACCCGTAGCAGCTGCATGTTTCAGGGTCACGGTCCAGTTATAGCTGCCAGCTTCGGCTGGATAACCCGGATTGCCGGCATTCAGGTTGGTCAGAATATCCAGATCGACCTGGTAGTTGCTGCAGGAATCAAAATCAGGCGTGGTCAGCCTGCCTCCAGGCAGTTGCATCACATCCACCTGTAAATGGTTTGAAGTATCCCGGCAGGCTCCCACTTCCAGAACACGGTCAAAATACTGAGTCAGAACCCCCGGATTGTTGAAGGTAGCATCGTAGGCTTCCTGGTCGGAAGAGGGAATGATCACAGCATCGGTGGAGTCCTGTCCCTGCTGCCAGGTTCTCCAGGTGTAATCCCTTGGTACACCAGATTCCCCACCCGTAGGAGCAAATCCCCGCAGGGCCCGGGTATCGTTGTAGCAGATCTTCTGGTCGGTGTCGATGGCATTTCCGGTAATGGCCGAATGGACCTCCAGATGGAACATATTGGAGGTATCGAGACATTCTCCACCTGGGCCACTGGTGACAATACGTCGGTACCAGCGGTCCGTATCTGTGCTTAGTTGTGAGGGATCGAGGTAGTCACGTTCTGCGGGACCGGATGCTACGGCTGTTCCCCATTCGCCATCGCCCGGCGCAGTGTTTCTTTGTACCATGTACCAGTCGTAGGTCCTGGAAGTAGTTTCCCCACCCGTAGTCTGACCCAGGATATTCACAGGCATCAGTCCCTGGCAAAGCGAATCAAGCGACGGAATCTGGTTATTGGTAATGGAATCCAGCACATCGATGGCAATAAATGCACTGGTATCCTTGCAGACCAGTTCCTGTGCTCCCCATCCCACCATTCGGCGGTACCATGTATCGGGTCCGGCCATTATGCCAGGATCGTATGCCGTCTCTACCGTTGGATCGCCGCTTGCCGGTGCCCAGGTGCTCAAATCGGTGCTGGATAGCCACGAAAAGGTATAACTGCCCGTATAGGCTCCGGTGGGAGTGCTTCCGTTCAGGGCTGCTGCATTTATCCCCTGGCATACTACCTGGTCGGCCGAGATCACGTTACTGCCTGCATCAATGTAAGGTATATTTAATACTTCCACAAAGGCACTGGTGTCGCGGCAGGCATCGTCGTTCCCTGATAGTACGATCCTTCGGAAGTAAGTAGTCTGAGTTAATGCGGCTGACTGGAAAGTCTGGCCTGTTTCACCACCCACCAGGGTCCCCATTACCAGGGGATTGTCGGAGCTAAGCCACTGGTATCGAATGTCAGCAGCTTCGCCTCCCGAGGGAACAGGCCCGCTGATAAGCTCAGGAGCCGTATTAAAACAGATGGTATCGTAGGGTACGGTCTCGCTAAGGGGGGTAATGTCATTCCCGGCGAGGGTTTCAAGCACCCTTACTCGCAATGCACTGGAGGTATCCCTGCACACTCCCGCGAATGCAATCCTTCTGAAATCCGTTGTGATGGTGAGTCCCCCAGCCTGATAGGTGGAATCGTCCACAATCCCGGTGAGATCGGAATATGACCCGGCTCCGTCCTCCATGTGCTGCCACTTAAACTGGAAGGTCCCTCCTGTGGGTCCTCCGGCAATCCAGGGCGGACCGTCTACCATTTGTGAGGATTGGAAAATACCCGGTGCAAGGCCCGAACATACGGTATCGGGAGCAGATATGGTGTTATCGGTGATGGCAGGATGCACATAGATGGCTATACGGAAACTGGTATCCACCAGGCCCACCGAAGATACCACCCTTCGGAAGTAGGTGGTGTCGCTCAGGATTGGAGGATCATAATCCTTGGAAGTCGCTCCGGCAATATCGGCCCAGAAATTCTGGGTGCTGGAGCTGTCCACCCACTGGTAGGTATAAGTATTGTCGCCTCCCTTGGGCACTGAGGCCACAATGGGATCGGGATCCTGGTCGGAGCAAACGGTGAATTCGTTGGGAACGGGATTAAATAGGAATCCTCGCAGGGGAGCAATCAAACCATTTAGCTGGTGAGGTGTACTGGGTGCCGCCAGGGGATCATATGGTGGGAAAGGAAGATTTATATGAACTCCATTTGTCCCTGATGCAAAATTTGGACTAATTTCAGTGTGACCGGCTCCAGCCAGCCAATAAATACCACCGCCGCCTGCACCACCCATACCCAATGTGTCTGATCCAGTGGTGTTTCCGCCATCTCCCCCGACGGCCGAAATAGTTACGGTTCCTTTGTATCCGTTCACATCTAGGATTACACATCCGCCACCGCCACCGCCGCCGGCAGCACCTGTTGCAAGTCCAGTAACATCACCGCCATTTGCGAGTATACTTCCACCGTTGCCTTCAATGGAATCGGCCACAATCACCACAATTCCTCCTCCATCACCTCCGTTGGTAGAATTGAATCCAATCATACGAACCCCTCCGCCGCCGCCACCACCGAAGAAAATACGGTTACCATTATTAGAAGGGTTTCCATTTTTATAATATTTTCTTGACAAACGATCCCCTCCTTTACCTCCGGTTTCTGCCACCCCCAGCCCGCAGGCAGTAGATTCATTTCCCCCTGTGATGCCAGAGAAATAGTTCGATCCACCGCCACCACCGGCAAATAGGGCATTGCCTCCACCTCCTCCATTGATGCTTGGTGCTTTTCCTCGCATACCCAGTAGGCCGTGGAAGGTGGTATCAGTAATCCCCTCTCCCTTGAAGCCAGATCTTGGATTATCAAATTGGTAAAAGGCACTATCGTACATTGTAGTATTGACCGACGAACAATCTCCTCCATATATATATGGATCTGAACTAATTCTGGCGCCCCAGAGTCCGTCTCCGCTAACATCAATATCGTCTGTGAGCCTGAGTATGCCGCTCACAAACATGCTTACCACACCCCCCTCTCCGGTGGCCGGATTCCAGGGATCGGTTGTAAGTTCTGAAGTAACTTCTGCATTTTTATAGGAAGGAACCCTGATCAATTGGGCCATTTCGCCCGGTCCCATGGGACGGATCTCGGGATTTACCGTCGCATTCAGGATTACCGTATTTACATTTACCACACTTTCTACCAATAGGAAGGCATACTTCCCGGTATTCCTGGGTTGCTGGGCATCCTCCCCCGCAGGATACAATCCCCCGTCGCCGATGGCAGATCCCTTGACGCAGTAGATCATCACCGTATCGTCTGCAGTAAATTTGCTACCGTCGACCACGATCACAGAATCCACGTTGTTGTCGTCGTCACTTAAAATGGTGGTAATGGCAGAGTATGCATTAATGGTTCCGCCAATTTGTTCGAAGTTTTGAGCGTAGCCTTGTTGGAAGCTTAGCCCCAATAAGAAAACTACCAGGTATATGCTATTTTTGAAGCTCAAGTCAGGGTATTTGTGGCAAACAAACCGAAATATAGCAAAAAAACAGAGGATTTTTACCTTTTATCCTTGGATATGGGGAGTTCTACGTGGAAGGTGGTTCCCTCTCCAAGCACCGTATCGTACCAGATCCGGCCACCAAATGATCGGATTACGTTGTAGCTGATGGCCAGTCCCATTCCCATTCCTGCCGACTTGGTGGTGAAGTTTGGCCGGAAGAGTTTGTCGCGAATATCTTCGGGAATACCCTTCCCATTATCGCTGAAACTAACCCTGACCATCTGCTCAGGATCCAGTTCAAGACCTATTCGGATCTTTCCATCCTTTCCATCCGGAATGGATTGCAAACCGTTCTTTACCAGGTTTATAAACACTCGCATCAGCTGCTCTTTATCGGCATATACCATGATCCTTTTATGCTCCCCCAGGTCAATCTCTATGCTGCTGTCTTCATCGGATTCAAATAATTGATTCAGGTTCTTCAGTTTGGCCACCAGATTGATCCTGCTGCTTATGGCACTGGGCATCTTGGCAAAATCGGAAAACTCGCGGGCGATGGCCGATAAGGAATCGATCTGCTCAATTAGTGTGGCTGAGATCCGCTGTACCCTTTCCGGATCGCTCTTGCCTTCTTCAATGGTTCTCTGCAAGTGCTGTACATTCAGTTTCATGGGAGTCAGCGGATTCTTGATCTCGTGGGCGATCTGTTTGGCCATTTCTCTCCAGGCAGACTCACGCTCCGATTGGGCCAGAAGCCCCGCGCTCCGCTCCAGTTCCTGTACCATGTAATTGTATTCTTCCACCAGACCCCTGATCTCATCGCTCCGCTCGTAATGGATCATTTCGTTTTTCTGACTGAGGCTCACCTGGGCAATGCGGTTCTGGATCATCCGAAGGGGCTGGGTAATCCGGTCGGCAAGTATGACACTCACCAGCAGGATCACCAGCATCAGGATCAGGTAAATATTGATCACTGCCACCACCATATTGGTCACATCACGGGTGAGAGCTCCACTCTGCGTAAAGTAGGGCAGATTGAGGTAGGCCAGGAATTCATTATTGCTGTTCAGCAGGGGAACATACGCGGATATATACTGCAATTCACCGATGTGCTCGTTGTGGATATACTCGGATGCATTCCGGCGGGCCAGATTCTCAAATACCAGGCGGTTCATACGCCGGCTGAGCAATTGCCGGTCAAAGATCTCCCCTCTTGAAGTAGCCAGGAGTTTGCCTTCGTGGCTGTAAAGGTTGATGTCGGTATAAAAGACATTGGAGAACTTCACCAGCAATTCATCCAGGTTATAGTAATCCGCGGAGGACCAGTTTTCCAGGTCCTCTTCGTATTCCAACTTATGGATGAGCTCGATATAGACTGAGCGCATGGTATTCCGCAGATTGTCGTTATTCTTTGCCCGGTACTGTTGAACAATGAAATAGATGGTTCCTGAGCAAATAAGCAGAAAAGTCAGGAACAGGATGCCCACCAGGGAAAACTGTATTCTGTTTTTAAAGCTCCAGTTTAGTGAGGAGCCTAGTATCCTGGATGTTAGCACCAAATAAGCCAGGGCCAGAACCAGGAAATTGAAAGCAAAAATGTAGGTGAAGGAAATCAGGTTATCTATGAGCGTAATGGTCGGACTACCAACTATGATGGTGTTCTGCTCATCCACATTGTAAATACTGTGGTCAAATCCCTCCAGGGAAAGGGTCTCAAAGTTCTCCTTACCATTTGTATAATGGTCACTTGTTCTCCGGTAGGGAAAGTCCCCATCCTGGGTAAATAATTTACCGCCGTTGTACCTGGCAAAGGAGAATTTCGAGCTGGTAAAGGAAGTATAATTGTCGTCCAGCAACAGCTCTGGGTAACCCAGCTCTTCGGACATGATTTTAGAGTTCAGCTCAATATATACCCTGTGTTCTCTTTCGGCCTGGTAATAGGGAATGGATCCCAGGTAGGAAATCCGGCCATTGAGATTGTCCAGGAAGTAAAAATCGCTGCCGGGTATTTCGATGCCGTGCTCCAGGATCATATCATTAAAATAGGAATAGCAGGGATACCAAAGATCGTCAGGAGGAGGCAGGAGCACGCGATCGTCGGGACGACAAACCGTAACCACCAGCTCGTATTTGGACCAGTAGCCAGACAAATAATTCCTGCTTAAACGCCTCACCACAGGATCAATGGGAATGAAGGGCTGGTTCAGGAATTCGGCAAAAACTGAGTCATTTCTGATGGCCATGGACAATTCACTGAAAAGCATTTCGGCCACAGGATCGTGCTCTGAGCTGAGCTTAACCAACTCCACCTCCCTTTGTCTCTCCACATTGATGCCATTGTTTTGCTGCAAGCGAAAGGTTAAGAACATGGACACAAAAAGAATCAGGAAAATATACCTGGAAAAGGGGATTTTATCCTGGTGATGATACCTCATATAGAGATGTCCTCCCAACAAGAGCAGGATGCTCACCCAGGCCGTCCACGAGCCACGTCCTATAGAGAGAAGCATGGCAAGCAACATAAGCACCGAAAGGCTCACCAGTCCGTAGATCAGGGGTCTCTTAATGGTTCCCGATAAGATCTTTATGGCCTTGTCCATTAAAAGGCCCAGAAGGACAAACCACATGATTAATATGCCCAGTCCCACAAAAGTTCCTCCGGTAAAAGAGGTAACCCTGTGCGCTTCAAAGCTAATGTTGGAATCGAGTACCAGGCTGCTGATCACCTGCTCGATGATCAGCAGAAGGATGGCAGACAGCATGAATAAAAGCACCGCCAGACCACGCTTCCAGGCTTCAGACCGGATCTTTTCCAGGTCTGCGAAAAGATAAAAAAGTCCCCCCAGAGCCAGCAGGGCAATGGTGCAAACCAGCAGGGCTCCCAGGGAAGGAAACATGAGACTGGCAAAAAGCTCGGGCTGGAACAGCTTGGTCTCAAAGAGTATGCCGGGAACGGAATATTTTAACACGGCCAGGGCTCCCCCTGCAATGACCAGCGATATGGCTCCCACCAGCAGGTACCTGGTCAGACCCGATGCCTTCCTCAGCACCGAACAGAAGCCCATATAGAGGAGCATCAAAGTAAGAAGCATACTGGAAAAAGCAAGTATTTTCAATCCCTCTGAACTGGCTTCGGAAGAGGAAAAATTGAGCGAAAACAGATAGACTCCATCCTCGTTGTAGACCGACTCGCTTCCTTCGGATTCAAAGAAATCGATTTCTACTCCAGGGTCTAAATGAAAATCATGCTGAAAGCCATTTTCCAGAAAATCGTTCTGGATGGTGAAATGAGTCCTGATCTCAATAAGCCCAACCAGTCTGCCACCCTTTACGGGCTTGATGACCGAAACATAATCAGCATTTCTCAGGGAGAGGAAAGGCCGGTTAAGACGAGCTCTCCAACGATCCGGGATGGGCACTGAATGGTCCGACCAGTATCGAAGCATATTGTCCGTGTAAAAAAACACTGATATCCCGTCCTGGCTCGATAATTCCTGGTACCTGCTTGACCGTTCGTTAAGAACCTTGAGGGCATTCCTGTCGGAGAACAAGGCTTCCAGTTCTGCGAATTCATTCTTCAGAACACGTTCCTTGTCATGCAATACCTTTTCCAGGTGAGTGGCTCCTTTGTGTGAATAATGACCTTCCCGGTAAAGGCTGGCAGAGATAATCCCAAGGATTACAAACACCAGGGCACCCAGAAACAAGATCATTGTCTGAAAGGAAAAGATCTTAGAACTATGTGAATTTTTCTCTTTCATAAGACAGGGTCAGCTATTGTGATAAGGTTCTCCTTTTAATATGGTATAGGCCCTGTAAAGCTGCTCCATAAAAATCACCCTCACCAGCTGATGCGAAAAGGTAAGTTTGGAAAGCGAGATCCTGGCCTGAGCCCTCTGGTATACTTCCTCGGAAAAACCATAGGGCCCGCCAATCACAAATACCAGATGATTTACCCTGCCTTCAAGTGCGTTCAGGTGTTCCGCAAAGGAAATGGAATTATATTCCTTACCCCTTTCATCCAGCAAGACCACATAATCATTGGATTTGAGCCGTTTAAGCATAAGGATTGCTTCCTGATTCTGCACCTCTTTCATGGTAAGGTTCCGCGTTTTTTTTAAGTCGGGAAGGGTTTCAATTTTAAAGGGCACATAGTGGGCCAGACGCTTGCGAAACATTTCCACGCCCTCCTTTATGAAGGGGTCTCGGGTCTTTCCACTTTCCATGAGAGTAATTCGCATCCGGTTTGATTAGGCAGGTTTTTTGTATCTTGCACCTGCTTCTGTATTGGCCCAATAGTTGCGGTGATATACAAACATAATTGATATTTAGATAAAGTGAAACAGAGGATATTAACTATTTGCTTACTGAACACGCTGGTTCTGCTACAAGTTTTAGGCCAGACTGTGCCGGAAGGATTGGTGGAAGCCATGGGGCAGGGAAATGCCTCTGCCATGTCCGAATATTTTCATCAAAGCCTGGAAATGTCAATTCTGGATGAGGATTATGAATGCAGTAAAAATCAGGCTACCAGGATCATGCAGAGTTTCTTCAAAAAGCATGAAGCCAGGGAATTCAAAGTTTCATTCGAAGGGACCAAGGAACAATCAAAATACGCCATTGGTACACTTTCAACCGCAGATGGTACCTTCAGGGTTAACCTCTTCTTCATCAATAAAGAGGGCAAACGCCTGATCTATTACCTGAGCATAGAAAAAGAGTCTCAATATGAACTCATTCCGGGACCTTGATTCTTCCATTGACCAGTGGTTCCTAGAAGACATAGGGAACGGCGACCATACTACCTTCAGCACCATTCCGGAAAAGGCTTCCGGTTCTGCAAAACTTCTGGTAAAGGAGAAGGGTATTCTTGCCGGTGTGGAAGTAGCCAGAAGGATTTTCCAGAGGTTTGACCCGGGCGTGGAATTTGAGCAGATACTCAGGGATGGCATTCCCATTGCTTCCGGAGAAATAGCCTATCGGGTGAAGGGAAAGGTGCATAGCCTGCTTCAGTGCGAACGCCTGGTCCTGAATGTGATGCAAAGAATGAGCGGGATTGCCACTACCACCCATGAGTACGTTCTTTTGCTGGAAGGTACGCCTACCAAAATACTGGATACACGGAAAACCACACCGGGCATGCGTTTCCTGGAAAAGGAGGCCGTACGCTTGGGAGGGGGGATCAACCATCGTTTTGGTTTGTACGATATGATTCTGATCAAGGACAACCACATCGATTTTGCCGGGGGAATCAAAGAAGCCATTTCCGGGACTTTTGCCTACCTGAAACAAAAGAAGCTAAACCTGGAAATTGTAGTGGAAGCACGGTCTCTGAAAGATATAGAAGAGGTCTTGTCCCTGGGAGGCATTCGCAGGATCCTTCTGGATAACTTTACGGTGGAACAGACACAGCGGGCAGTTGACCTGATCAATGGTCGTGTAGAAACCGAATCGTCCGGCGGAATTACCCGGGATACGATCCGGAATTATGCCGAATGTGGAGTGGATTACATCTCTGTAGGGGCCCTCACCCATCAGATCAACAGCCTGGACCTCAGCCTGAAAGCAGACTTTTAATCATGAGTGAAGATAGTCATAAGGACCTCGGTCAGGTGCGCCGGGAATACCGCATGGACCAGCTGAAGGAAGCCCGGCTGCCGGCAGATCCCATGCAGCTTTTCCAGTCCTGGCTGGAGGAAGCCAGGAAGACCGCTAATCCCGATCCCACCGCCATGGCTCTTTCCACCCTGAATAAGAAAGGTTTCCCTTCCACAAGGATCGTACTACTGAAAAAAGTTACACAGGATCAACTGGTCTTCTTTACCAATTACGGAAGTCGAAAGGCCCTGGAAATTGGACACAGTTCAAAAGTAGCAGCTCATTTCCACTGGCCCGAACTGGAACGGCAGGTGAAGATTGCGGGAATGGCAGGGCGCCTGGAGGAAGAGGAATCGGATCTGTATTTTCGATCCAGACCCAGGGAAAGTCAGATCGCCGCCTGGGCTTCACCCCAGAGTGAGGAAGTGGCAAACCGGGAATACCTGGAAAAGGAATATCAAAAATACCTGCATAAGTTTGAAACTATTCAGGAAATTCCCAGGCCCGACTTCTGGGGTGGCTTCGCCATTTCACCTCTTAGTATGGAATTCTGGCAGGGAGGTGAGTTCCGTCTGCACGACCGTATAGAATACAGCCTGCAAGACAAGCTATGGCAACGGATCAGGCTTGCCCCTTGAGTTTTCCTATTTGAGCCTCCAGCACGGCAATTTTTCCCCGGGCATCAGCCATCTTTTGCTTTTCTTTTTCCACCACTGCTGCAGGTGCGTTTTGCACAAAACGTTCGTTGCTCATTTTCTTTTCCACACTGCTGAGAAAACCCCGGGTATACTTGAGTTCCTCTTCCATTTTCTGCAGCTCTTCACCGGCATCTACCAGGCCATCTATAGGCACAAAGTACTCAACGTTTTTCACAATAAAGCTCATGGCTCCTTCCGGTTCTTCCGAAACCTCTTCCACCGTTGAAAGATTGGCCAGTTTAAGGATCACATCTTCCAGGTGTTTCCGGTATTTGCTGCCCTCTGAGGGACGTACCATCAGGGTCAGCACCTCCTTGGGTGCAATGTTCTTTTCCTGGCGGATGGCACGGATGGCTGTGATCACCTCCTTGATCTCCTCAAAATGCTTCCTTACCTTCTTATCGTAGGCTTCAGGGGCTGGCATGTTTGAAACCATCAGGCTTTCGCCCTGTTTCCGTTCGCTGATCAGCTGCCAGATCTCCTCCGTAATAAAGGGCATGAAGGGGTGAAGCATTTGCATCAGGCGATCGATGAAGTTCATGGTAGCCTCGTAAGTGGTGCGGTCGATGGCTTGCTGATAAGCCGGCTTTACAGTTTCCAGATACCAGGAGGAGAACTCATCCCAGAATAGCTTGTAAATGATCATCAGCGCATCGCTTACCCGGTATTTACTGAACTGGTCGTCCACTTTGGTAAAGGCTCTATCAAGCTGAGCTTCGAACCAAAGGATGGCCTCGGCCGAGTGAGCCGGCTGCCCGAGCTTCTCATCAACCTCCCAGCCCTTAACCAGTCTGAAAGCATTCCATATCTTATTGCTGAAATTCCTTCCCTGTTCGGTGAGACCCTCATCGAATAAAAGATCGTTCCCGGCAGGTGAGCAAAAGAGCATCCCCACCCTTACTCCATCGGCACTGTACTTCTTCATCAGCTCAATGGGGTCCGGTGAATTACCAAGCGACTTGGACATTTTCCTGCGTTTGCTGTCCCGAACAATTCCGGTAAGATAGACCGTATCAAAGGGCTTTTCGTTTCGATACTCATATCCGGCAATGATCATACGTGCCACCCAGAAAAACAGGATCTCCGGAGCTGTCACCAGATCGTTGGTGGGATAGTAGTATTTAATGTCTTCATTGTCCGGATGGCGGATGCCATCAAACACTGAAATGGGCCATAGCCAGGAGGAAAACCAGGTATCCAGCACATCCTCATCCTGTTTGAGTTTGTCTGCTGTTAGGACAGCATTGCCTGTTCGCTCTTGCGCCAGTTTCAATGCCTCTTCCTCGGTCTCGGCCACCACATAGTCGTTGTGCCCCTCTCCGTAAAACCAGGCCGGGATCCGGTGTCCCCACCATAGCTGACGGGAAATGCACCAATCCTTCACGTTTTCCATCCAGTGCCGGTAGGTATTCTTGAATTTTGGAGGCTGAAGCTGAACATCATCGTTCATCACATGTTCCAGGGCGGGGGCTCCCAGTTCCTTCATTTTCAGGAACCATTGAAGGCTGAGTTTCGGTTCAATGACCGCATCGGTTCGCTCCGAATAGCCCACCTTGTTTACATAATCCTCGGTTTTTATCAGATTCCCGGCTTCTTCCAGCTCGGGAACTATAAGTTTCCTTGCTTTAAAGCGATCTTCTCCCACCAGGACCTGTGCTGCTTCATTCAGGGTGCCATCGTCATTAAATATATCAATGCTTTCCAGGTTATGCTTGATGCCCAGTTCGTAGTCGTTGATGTCATGGGCCGGGGTAATTTTCAGGGCACCGGTTCCAAACTCCCTATCCACATACTCGTCTACAATAACAGGTACTGCCCGGTTAACCAGCGGAACCAGGACCTTCTTCCCATGGAATTGCGTAAAACGTTCATCTTCGGGATGGACACATACGGCCGTGTCGCCCAGAATGGTTTCCGGACGTGTGGTGGCGATGGTGATGTATTCTTCTTCCCCTTCCACCTTATACCTTACATGGTATAATTTGGATTGAACTTCCTTGTGATATACTTCTTCGTCGGAAACAGCGGTCAGTGCCTGCGGATCCCAGTTCACCATTCGAACACCACGATAGATCAGACCTTTGTTGAACAGATCCACAAAGACATTATAAACACTTTCCGACAAGGATTCATCCATGGTAAAGCAGGTTCTGTCCCAGTCGCAGGAAGCACCCAGCTTCTTCAACTGCTCCAGTATGATCCCTCCGTGCTTGTGAGTCCAGTCCCAGGCATGAGAGATGAATTCCTCCCTGGACAGGTCGGTCTTCTTTATTCCTTCTTCGGCCAGTTTATTAACCACCCGCGCTTCTGTGGCAATGGAGGCATGATCGGTTCCGGGAACCCAGAGGGCATTCTTCCCCATCATACGGGCCCTGCGAACAAGGACATCCTGAAGGGTATTGTTCAGCATATGACCCATATGTAAAACACCGGTCACATTAGGGGGAGGGATCACTATGCAATAAGGTTCACGTTCGTCGGGGGTGCTACGGAAAAAGCCATTCTCCATCCAGTAGGAGTACCATTTGTCCTCCACACTGGCAGGATCGTATTTCGATGGAATATTCATGCCCGCAAAAGTAGTAAAAAAAAGTGCTTGCGAACAGGATATGAGTGCTTCACCGGCCCTAAATTACCGTTCACCGATTTTTTGCTTTAATTCTGTCAGAAAACGCAAAAAACTAAATAAGTTTTCATATACTTGCCCAAAATTGCATTAGCAGTGGATGTCAGAAACAGAATCATTGTAGAATCGGGGTTACTCTTTGGCAAGTACGGAATCCGAAGCATGACCATGGATGCACTGGCCGAAGAAATGGGAATCTCCAAGCGCACCATTTATGAGCGTTTTAAGGACAAGGATACCCTGCTGTATGAAGTGATCAAATTTTACAAGGAGCAAACCAGGGACGATGCTCTACGGACCATTGAAGAATCGGACAACGTGATAGAAGCGCTGTTCAGGATCATGAAGCTCACCGTGAGCCAGGTGGCCCAGATGAATCCCCTGTTTTTCCATGATTTCAAAAAATATCATGGAAAGGTATATAAAGATTTTGCCCATCCGGGCGACATACGCGATTTCAGTATTACCGGGAAACTTTTCGAAACCGGTATGGAACAGGGCATTTTCCGCGAAGACCTGCACCTCGACATTGTCAACCGCGCTCTGCATGCTCTCTTCGACCTATTCGGCCATGACAGTCCCCTGGTGGAAGAGGGATTTGACCGAAGAGATTTATTCGAACATATGATTATACCCTATTTCCGTGGACTTTCCACCAAGAAAGGGAGAAAGCTCCTCGGGGAATATAAATCCTTTATGAAACTATAGTGAATTACAGTTAATAAACAGACCTTAGATATGAAAACTCATCTGAAAATCAGCCTGCTATCCTTCCTTCTGACAGCAGCATTTATATTTCCTGGCCTGTCCCAGGAACCAGCTCCCGGCCAGGGAGTCGCAGGTTCGCTGGTGCTGGATCTTGAATCGGCCATCGATCATGCCCTTGTGTATAACAAATCACTTCAAAACTCCCGCCTGGAGGTAGAGCGCTCCCGCAAGAGCATCTGGGAAGCCATCGCTCAAGGACTTCCACAGGTAGATGGGACCATGGATTATATGTCCTATTTCAACTACGAAATGGAGTTTAATTTTGGAGGAGGCGAAACACCATCCTTTACGGATCAACAACTTCAGGATGCCTATGACGCGACTTCACAAGCCTTTCCTTTCTATACACCAGCTGATGTAGCTATGTTGGGAGCTAATTCTTTTTACGAAGCGCAACTTCAGAACATGCTGCCTCCTACTGCCATTTTGCTTTCCGACCAAAGTACAGCCAAGCTGCAACTGAGCCAGTTGATTTTCAGCGGACAGTATATCGTTGGGGTACAGACAGCCAGGCTCGCCCAGCTCATTTCAGAACAGAACTACGAGTATAATGAACTGAATATCAAAGAAGCCGTGATCAGTGCCTATTACCTGGTATTAATCACCGAAGAGACTCTCAAGATACTTGAATTGAACGTGGCTAACCTGGAAGAGACCATGGAGCAAACACGCGCAATGTTCGCTTCCGGAATGGCCGAGCAAACCGATGTGGACCAGCTCAGCATAACGGTCAATCAGCTGAACGATTCCAGAAATGCCTTGCAGCGAAACCTGGAACTTAATTATAATATGCTTCGTTTTCAACTGGGTGTGGAGGTTAATGTAGATCTGGATCTTACAGATAAGCTGGAATACCTCTTTACGCAAATGCAGGCCGAAAGTGCCCTGGAGCTACCTTTTTCCATTGAGAACAATGTCACCTACCAGATCATGAATACCCAGGAAGAAATCAGCAAAAAAATGGTGGGCCTGGAACAATGGAACTATGCACCTACCATTGCCGGTTTCTATAACTACAATGCCAAAATCCTGACTTCAGGATTTGATATGAATCCCAACCACCTGGTGGGACTGAATATGTCGGTCCCCATATTTTCCAGCGGCATGCGTAAGGCACGGGTCGACCAGGCCAAGATTGATTACAACATGGCCCAGACCAACAAAAGAATTCTTGAAGATCAGTTGAACCTGCAGGAGAAGCAATTCAAATACAACCTGCAAAGTTCACTGGAAAATCTTTACACTCAGCGGGAAAATGTGGAAGTTGCACAGAGGGTATATGACTCTTACCGCCGCAAATATGAACAGGGTATGGCATCCAGCCTCGATCTGACGCAGGCTAACAGCAACTACCTGGATGCTGAAAGTAACTACCTGTCGGCCATCATGGAAGTGATGAATGCCAAACTACAGCTCGATAAATTAATGAATACCCTTTAGCCCCAATAATAGATAATTGACGATCATGAAAACAATACTTCCTATGAAAACAATAAAGATTGCCCTTATCGCCGCACTAAGCGGTGCTACCTTGATTTCCTGCGATATGCAGCCTCCCGGAGCTGCCGCAGGTACCGAAATTGCCGCCGAGGAGAAGGCATGGCCGGTCAAGGTGATGACCCTCGACTATCGCGAAACCGCAGTAGAACAAAGGATAACTTCCACCGTGGTTGCCTATGAAGAAACCTATCTCTCTCCTGCCCTGCAGGGAAGGATCCGTTCGGTTAAGGTGGAAGTCAACGACCATGTAAAGAAGGGGCAGCTCCTGGTGGAAATGGACCGCACCCAGCTGGATCAGACCCGGCTGCAGTATGAGCAGTTAAAAGTGGATCTTGCCCGTATGGATACTTTGCTCAGACACGGCTCCATGACACAGCAATCTTACGATCAGATGAAAGCTCAGGTGGAGACCACCGAACTTATACTGGCAAACCTGGAAGAGAACACCTTACTGAGGGCTCCATACTCAGGTGTCATTACTGGAAAGTACTACAACGATGGAGAGCTCTTCTCGCCCACTCCAAATACTCCGGCGGGTAAAGCAGCCCTGATTTCCATGGCACAACTGAATCCTGTCAAGGTGATGGTGAATCTGAGCGAAAAATATCTGCCGCTTGTAAAAACAGGGATGACTGCCAGCATTAGCACGGATGTATTCCCCGACAAGGTATTTGCTGGAAAAGTATTCAGGATACATCCTACCATCTCAGCGGCCACCCGCACTTTCGTGGCAGAGGTGAGAGTGCCCAACAAGAACCAAACTCTGAAACCCGGTATGTTTGCCCGAGTTAGCTTAAAGCTGGGCGAAACCGAGGCCCTGATTGTTCCTGCCATCGCAGTATTGCAGCAATCCGGAACCAACGAAAGATATGTCATGCTGCACGATAAGGGATCAGCCAAAAAAGTGACGGTACAGATCGTAAACCGGCACGACGACCAGCTGGAAATTTCTTCTCCTGAAATCCAGGGTGGAGAGGACCTGATCTTTGCCGGTCAGACCAGGCTGGAGCATGGTGACAAGGTAAATGTAGTGGCCGAATAATATTAAAGCAAAGAAGATGAGTATCTACGGAAACGCGGTCAAACGACCAATTACAACCATAATGGTCTTTGTGGCACTTCTGGTGATGGGATTCTATTCCCTGAACCGCTTGCCCATCGATTTTTACCCCGACATTGACTTTCCTGCCATTTCGGTGGTAACAACCTACTCCGGTGCCAGTGCGGCCGACATTGAAACCAATGTGAGCCGGGCCCTGGAAGACGGATTAAATTCTGTCAGTAATCTGAAAAGTATTTCATCGGTTTCGCGCGATAACATGTCCATTGTAATTTGCGAATTCGAATGGGGAACCAACCTGGATGAAGCCTCCAACGAAATGAGGGACGCCCTTAGTTTTGCGGAGCAATTTATTCCAGATGAGGTAGATAAGCCCATGCTGTTCAAGTTCAGCTCCAGTGCCATGCCCGTACTCTTTTACGGAGTTACGGCCGAAGAAAGTTATGCAGCCATTGCAGACATTCTGGACGAAAAGGTTGTGAATCAACTGAACCGTATCGACGGTGTGGGAAACGTAGGTCTGATGGGTGCACCCGGACGGGAGATCCAGGTGGACATTGATCCCCGAAAGATGGAATCCTACAACATCAGCGTGGAAATGATTGCAGGTATCCTGAATGCAGAGAACCTGAACCTGCCTGCAGGTAACCTGGAGATGGGTATGATGGACTATCCTCTGCGAATCAAAGGAGAATTCCCTTCCAGCGATGTTATGAAGGACATTGTTCTGGCCTCTTTTAACGGTCAGACCGTCTACCTGAAAGACGTGGCCACCATCAAGGATACCATCCGTGACACTTCACTGGATGAACGCCTGAACGGCAAAACCGGGATGAGGATCATTATTCAGAAACAGTCGGGAGCCAATACCGTAGAGGTATGTCAGGACATTCAGGCCATGATGCCCGAGTTGATTGAAACCCTGCCCGAGGATGTTGAGATTACTACCTTCTTCGATTCCTCAGAGTTTATTGTGGATTCCATCGATAACCTGACCAATACCCTGATGTATGCAGCCATTGCAGTAATCCTGGTGGTCCTGTTCTTCCTGGGACGCTGGCGGGCCACTTTTATTGTGATTCTGACCATTCCCATATCCCTGATTGTTTCCTTTATTTATTTATACATCTCCGGCAGTTCGATCAACATCATCGCCCTCTCGTCCTTATCCATTGCCATCGGGATGGTGGTGGATGATGCCATTGTGGTACTGGAGAACATAACCAAACACGTGGAACGAGGGGCCCGGCCGCGAGAGGCGGCCATCTACGCCACCAACGAAGTGTGGCTGGCCGTGATCGTAACCACTCTAACTGTGGTTGCCGTGTTCCTTCCCCTTACCCTCATTGGAGGAATGACCGGGGAATTGTTCCGGCCCCTGGGTTATATTGTGTCCATTACCGTAGTTACTTCTACCCTGAGTGCCATTTCCCTGACCCCCATGCTGGCTTCCAAACTCATGAAACTTAGGAAGAAGGCAAAAAAATCCCGAAAACTGGGGTACGACCGAACCATTGGACGACTCCTGAACTGGGTGGACAATTTCTACGCCTCCTCTTTAAAAAAGGCACTGAGCTTCAGATGGGGCACGCTTATCATCGCCTTTGTAATCTTTGTACTTTCCATGATGATGGCCGGAGGAATGGGATTTGAGTTTATGCCTGAAGCAGACCAGGGATCCCTGACCGCAGAAATTGAGCTTCAAACCGGACTTCGCGTGGATGAAACCACCAAAGTAGCCCGTAAGATCGATGCCTTCATCGAGGAAAATATGCCCGAGGCCCAGTTTTATTATACTTCTGCTGGTTCAGACGATCAGGGTGGGATGATGTCCCTCTTTATGGAATCGGGCTCGCACCGGATTAACCTGAGTTTCACCCTCACCGACCTGGAGACCCGGACACGGGATGTCTGGGATTTATCCAACATGCTCACCGAATACCTGGAAACCATACCTGAGATCGTAAACTTTGATGTGGTACCTAACGGGGGCATGGGAGGAACCACAGAAAACAATGTGGTGATAGAAATATACGGCTACGATTTTGATGCCACTTCGGCCATCGCCAATGCCCTGGCCGATAGTATGAGTACCGTACAGGGAGCTACCAACATAAACGTGAGCCGGGACCCCTCCAAACCCCAGCTGCAGATCATACCCGACAGGGAAAAAATGGCTCAGCACGGGCTTAATACCTTTTCTCTGGCCTCTTCGGTTCGAAACCGGGTGGAAGGCCCCTATATGAGCCGCTACCGCGAGGAAGGCAACGAGTATGATATAGTAGTGCGTTTTGTGGAAGAAGAACGTTCATCCCTCTCCGATCTGAGCGACATCGCACTGATGAACAATCAGAATCAGGTGATCCGTCTGGGCGAGGTTGCCAGCATTGAAGAACACTGGTCGCCACCCAACATCGAGCGTAAAAACCGCGAACGTATGGTAACGGTTTCCATTACTCCCTACAAGGTGCCTCTGAATGTCATGGCCCTGGAGGTACAGAGTAAGATCAACAACATGGACATCCCTCCGGATGTTAGTATACAAATGGGAGGTGCCGTGGAGGATATGCAGGAGTCGATGATGGACCTTTCGCTGCTGCTCGTACTCAGCCTGGTACTCACCTACCTGGTGATGGCCTCACAGTTTGAATCCCTGAAGATGCCATTCATCATTATGTTTTCCATTCCCTTTGCATTCACAGGAGTGGTGCTGGCCCATATGGTAACGGGCACCACCATGAGTGTAATTTCCATGGTGGGAGGCGTCATGCTCATCGGGATCGTGGTGAAAAATGCCATTGTGCTGGTGGATTATATCAACCTCATGAGGGCCAGAGGACTGGAGCTGAAGGAAGCCATCATCGTATCCGGTAAATCAAGGTTAAGGCCGGTTCTGATGACCTCTCTGACCACCATCCTGGGTATGTTGCCTCTGGCCATGAGTACCGGTTCCGGATCCGAGATCTGGAGTCCCATGGGTATTGCTGTGATCGGCGGACTGATCTTTTCAACCATTGTGACCCTGATCCTGGTACCCATCATGTATCACATTATGCTTCGCAGAAGTGATGCCAGGAAGAAGACAGTGGAATATGATTTTTTAAACGGAAACGGGGAAGCACTTCCTGAAAACCAGTAAAACCATGAAAGCAGTATTTATTGTATATAACCAGGCACAGACCGAAAAGGTAGAGTATCTGTTCGACAAGCTAGATATACGTGGATTCACGCGCTGGACCGACCTCACGGGTCGGGGCAGTGTTGATGGACCTCCCCATATGGGAACCCATACCTGGCCCGAAGTCAACACAGCCAGATTGGCCGTGATGGAGGACGAAACGGTTCCCGCCGTGCTGGAAGGCATAAAAAAGCTGGACGAAGAAAACAAGGAAGTTGGCATCCGTGCCTTTGTCTGGAATGTGGAAGATTCCTATTAAGAATTATCACGGGACAGGTGGGTTTCCAGGACAGACCTGGCTACCTGCCTTCCTGTTTCCACCATCTCTTCCGCTTTGTAAAAGTCGAAAATAGAGCAGGATTCATGGGATATCTCTACCAGGATGTCGGGATGGTAAGTCTGCAGAGCCAAATCTGACATTTGCATGGTAATCAGATCAATGGTCCGCGATAAGAGGGCGAAATAGCCCAGATTCTTTTCCTCCTCCTCCTGGGGATGTCTTTTTAACAAATCCTTGTAAAAATCTTTCATCTTATCCTGGTAGAGGGAGCGTTTCCTGGAAGCTTCTTTATCGGGGATAGAAGGTGTATAGGGCGGAACGTTGGCATTTACATTGACTGCCACCAGTAGATCCCCATCCCTTCGCTGCACGTGATTCATGGGAATGTTATTCAGAACCCCGCCATCTACCAGCAGGCTGTGTTCCCCTTTGACCGGGGTCAGCACCGAAGGGATGGAAATGGAAGCCCTGATGGCGTGGTAGAGGCTCCCTTCGCGGAATACCACCTCCTTTTTATTGATAAGATCGACAGCTACAGCGGCAAAGGGAAGCGGCAGATCCTCTATCCGGGTATCAGGAATAAAGTCCCTCATCTTCTTCAAAACCCGGTCTCCCTTGATCAGTCCCTGCTTGCTGAGGGTAAAATCCACCAGTGCAAAAACCTTTCTTTTATCCAGGGAATAGCCCCAATCCCTGAACTCATCCATTTTTCCCAATGCATATACTCCTCCCACCATAGCTCCCATGGAAGTTCCGGCAATGGAGGTGATTTCATAGCCCTGCTGTTCCAGTTCCTCGATCACACCGATGTGAGCGATGCCCCGGGCTCCTCCCCCTGAGAGTACCAGTGCTACTTTTTGCTTCATGGTATTAGAATGTGTGGTCCCAGTTGCTGGATTGTTTCCCGGTGACAGATACGATGGTCAATTTGATAATTACCATACGCTTCATGTTCCCGGGATCAAAGTCCACCAGCTCGGGAGCTCCGTGCTGGGCCATGATTACCTCCAGACCTTCTTGCTTACTGCTTTCATCAGAAAGGATCTCCACCGTGGCATAACCCACCACTGAGCGGTAACGGGTCGACCAGTCACAGGCCTCGTCCCCTTTCACAATTTCTACGGTATCTTCCACCTCAAAACAGACCTGCTCATTCTTGAGGAGAAGCTCTATTTTTTTGCCTTTGGGGGCAGAGTGGATGTAAATCTTACCCTCACGATATCCGTAGTTCACAGGAATTATGTAGGGTAGCTGTCCGTCCAGCATGCTTAGCCGGCAGATCTCTGAACCTGCCAGGATCTCGTCCAGCTTTGCCTTATCCATAATTTCCTGTTTCGATCTCCTCATGGTGCAGAAGCAATTTTCATGTGAATATAAGGACTTCCTGTTGTTTATCATTTCCCCCTTCGGGAAAATCAAGTACTTTTGAGAATTCAAATCAATGACATGAGGTATATAATTGTTTCGTCCGTATTCTTTCTGTGCATGTTTATGTCGTTTTCGGCCTGTAATCCTGACACAGAAAATCAGGCGCTTAGTAAGGGCCAGGAGATCTGGTTTGACGAATACCTGCATGACTACGGAGAAATCCTGGAGGACAGCGACGGTAGCTGGTCCTTTACTTTCAAAAATGTGGGCAAGGAGGCCATCCTTATTAACCGGGTACGCTCCACCTGTGGATGTACCATTCCGGAATGGCCGCGCGAGCCCATTGAACCAGGAGATTCCGGTAAGATCGAAGTGATCTATAATACGGCCACAACAGGTACATTTATGAAATCGGTTTATGTCTATTCCACAGCTGCAAATTCACCGGTAAAACTACAGATCAAGGGCAAAGTAAGCGCCCGGGAAGATCAACTTTCAAAGAATTAATACTATGCCAAGCATTTCAACCAAAGGACAGCAAATGCCATCGTCTCCCATTCGGAAGCTGGTCCCCTTTGCCGAAGAGGCAAAGCGTAAAGGGAGAAAGGTCTACCACCTCAACATTGGTCAGCCCGATATAAAAACCCCCGAAGTGGCCCGGGAAGCTGTTAAGAACATGACCGAGAAAGTGATAGAATACAGTCATTCCGCCGGACATGAAAGCTACCGGCGCAAACTGGCGGCCTTCTACCAGGGCATCGGCATCCAGGTGGACCATACGGAAATGCTGGTGACCACCGGAGGATCCGAAGCCATCACCTTTGCCCTTATGTCTACCATCAACCCGGGCGAAGAAGTTATTGTCCCGGAACCCTTCTACGCCAACTACAATGGATTTTCCATTGCCTCCGGGGTGAATGTGGTACCCATCACCTCGAGCATAAATAGCGGATTCGCTCTTCCCCCCATTGAGGAATTTGAAAAGGTGATTACTCCAAAAACACGTGGAATAATCATTTGCAATCCCAACAATCCCACCGGTTATCTCTATTCCGAGGAAGAGCTGCAACTGCTGGGCGAAATTGTACGTAAACACGACCTATACCTCTTTTCTGATGAGGTATACAGAGAGTTTTGTTACGACGGGGAAAAACACTTCTCGGCCATGGACCTGAAAGGATTGGAAGAGAATGTGATCATGTTTGATTCTGTCTCCAAACGCTATAGCATGTGCGGAGTCAGGGTGGGCGCTCTGATCTCAAAAAACAAGGAAGTTATCTCCACTGCATTGAAATTCGCCCAGGCCAGATTAAGTCCCCCGTCCTATGGCCAGGTGGCCGGGGAGGCAGCCCTGGATACGCCTGATGACTATTTCAGGGAAGTATACGATGAATACATCGAGCGTCGCGATTTCATGGTGGATGCACTAAATCAAATGCCAGGCGTGATCTGTCCCACACCCAAAGGGGCTTTCTATACGGTGGTTCACCTTCCGGTGGACGATGCGGATCAATTTTCCCAGTGGATCCTGAGCGATTTTGAGTACCAGAATCAGACAGTTATGATGGCCCCGGCTTCAGGCTTTTACTCCACTCCCGGACTGGGCAAGCAGGAAGTAAGAATAGCCTATGTTCTGAAAAAAGAAGATCTGGCGAAAGCCATGGAAACCCTGGCAAAGGCCCTCCTGGCCTACCCCGGTCGAACCAATTGATAGCATGGCTGTTTAAAAGGAGGTAGCTCTGTATTATTGGCTATCTTTGTACCAAGTAACACAAGAAAGGAATAACTTGAAATTCGAAGAATTTGGATTCGATCCCGACCTTATGGAAGGGATCAGCGCCATGGGTTTTGAATCACCCACACCCATACAGGAGCAGGCCATCCCGGCCATTTTAGAAGGTAAAGATATCATCGGTTCTGCCCAAACGGGTACCGGAAAGACAGCGGCCTTCCTTCTACCCGTCATACAAAACATTATTGCCTCCAGGGAGGCCAGCCAGACCAGGGCTTTGGTCATCGTTCCCACAAGGGAGCTGGCCCAGCAGATTGATCAGCAGATGGAGGGATTCTCCTATTTTACCCCGGTGAGCTCCATTGCCGTATATGGAGGGGGAGACGGATCTCTCTTCGCCCAGGAAAAGAAAGCACTGAGTGAGGGGACCGAAATTGTAATCTGTACTCCCGGCCGGATGATCGCCCACCTGAACAACAATTATGTGAAGTTTGATGCCCTGAAGTATCTGATCCTCGACGAGGCCGACCGGATGCTTGACATGGGATTCTATGAGGACATCATGAAAATCATCCAATACCTTCCCAAACAAAGACAGAACCTGATGTTCGCGGCTACCATGCCTCATGAGATCCGGAAACTGGCCAGGAAGGTACTTCACCAGCCCGTGGAGCTAAACATTGCCATATCCAAACCGGCCGAAAAAATACTCCAGGTGGCCTATCCGGTCTATGAAACCCAGAAACTACCCCTGGTTACGCATCTATTAAAGGACCGGGACCTGCAAAGCGTGATTGTATTCTGTTCCACGAAACTCTCGGCCAAACAGCTGGGCAGACAACTCAAACGGGAGGGATTAAAGGCCCAGGACATCCATTCGGATCTGGACCAGAAACAGCGGGAAGCCATAATGCTGGATTTTCGAAACCGCAAACTAAACATCCTGGTAGCTACCGATTTGTTGTCGAGGGGCATTGATGTGGATAACATCGAGCTTATTATCAATTACGATGTTCCCCACGAAGGGGAAGATTACATACACCGTATCGGGCGGACGGCCAGGGCTGAATCTGATGGCGTTGCCATCACCCTGATCAGCGAGGAAGAACAATATAAATTTGCCCGCATAGAAAAACTCCTGGAAAAGGAGGTTACAAAAAGTCCGGTGCCTGAAAAATTTGGTGATAGTCCTGCCTACGATCCTTCCAAACACAGGCGTGGAGGAGGCAGGCCCGGCGGCAGACCCGGTGGCAGATCGGGTGGCAGATCGGGTGGACGGCCTGGCGGGAGGCCTGGTGGAAGACCCGGTGGAGGACACGGAAAATCCGGTGGAGGCCGAAATAAGGGGGGCTACTCTCAGGGTGGCAGAACAAAATCCTCCGGCAAGGGAAAAAGCTCCAGTTAAGACTGAAATCTATCTTAGGTCCTTATTTGATTACAATAAACTGAACGGTCTCGCCTTCTTCGGATCTGAAGATATACAGACCCTTATCCAGACCCGGAATTTTCGCTATCTCCGTGTTTTTCACTTCCATCATTACCTGACCCATCAGGTTATAAATGGCTCCTGAAACTCTTTTGTTAAAGTAGAAGAAACCCGCATGGACCGGGTTGGGCCGAATGCTCAATTTTTGCTCGGGGGCAGAAACTTCCTCCAGAACTGTGAGCAGGTTGGAGTATTCGGGCGTGGGAGCAGGAAAGGCAATCCAGTCAGGACCACCGTCCACTTCACGTCCCCAGCTTACATTGCTCTCCTGCAAACCAAATGAAATGCTGTCTACCAGGGTATAACCCCTGGAAGGTCTTTCCGAAAGCCTGAGCATTTCACCGCTCTTGCTTATTTTAAAGGAGGCATGATTGGGGCCCTGCTCGGTATCGCTGTCAAGCCAGACCACCGCAAATTTCCTGGCTTCCAGATAGATTTCAGGGAAACGGTATTTACCGGGGTTCCCCATGTTGTCGCTCAAAAAATAGTCGGCCAGCCAGATCCTTTCATCCGTAGCATTGTAGACCTCTGCCCAGTCGTCATATTCGCCGTATTCATCCACCGTTATTCCCTGGTTGGAAGCTACAAACTCGTTGATGTAGAGGGGACCGGATACTAAGGGATAACTTACAGTTAAATAAGTATCAGGAAACTGAGTTACCTGTCCGCCCTGGTCACTGACTTCAAAATAGATATCTACCACCGCAGACACTCCAGGGGACGGAATGGTATCGAGATAGCTGGAGATTCCTGAAACAGGATCCACTTCTGTGGGAATGCTTTTGAGTTTGGAGGTCCAGCCAGCCCCATCAATACGATAATACAGGGTGGTGCTGAAAGCACTTTCATCGTCCTCAGCACTCCATTCCAATTCGATGCCCGACTGCCTGGGATTCACCCTGGCAAAGGATATTAGGGGTTTTGAATCCGCCACCAGAGCCTCCGTCAGTGCACTTGCACTACGCAGGGAAATAAATTCACTCACTCCCTGTCTTACATGCGTACCCCAGCCAGTGCTTAAAGCTGCCTGAAAATCTGCGAATGTAAAACCCCAGTCCTTGGAAAAACAGGTGTCGGCATCCACATTAGCACTGATCTGTTGCCGCCAGCGGTTTATTTCATCGGATAGTGGAACAGAGGACATGTAGCTGGCGAGCGTTCGCACATAGTGGGTATATTGCTGCTTGTATTCATCGATCTGCATGATACCCGTATAGAGAGGACTGGTATTTCGGTTCCAGCTATAGAGTGAGCGATCCGACCAGTCCAGGCCCACGAAATCAATACCCAGGCCATTCTCCAGGTTGTAGGGGATGTATTCGAAACGGCCGCTGACCTGATCGCGGTATAGGTAATAATTGTTGCTGTTGCCCGCATAACCGTCCCAGTTGCCACACATCACATCCAGGGCCAAGACCTTAAGATAGCTCTGCACATTCAATACTCTTTCCAGAGCGTTTTTCAGCTCCTCACCCGAATACTGATTTAATATCTGAGCCAGCCCGGCCAGGTCTGCATAGTCGTCCCATTTCTCATTTGTCCTCAAGGCATAGACCTGCTCTCCACCTACTTCCAGCTGATAGTCTGTATGCTGGGGTCCCAGGTAGCCAAGGTCGGCACTGATCTGACAGAGATAGAGGTTCCCGTCGTTATTATCAAACCTGGACTTTGCATACCTTTCATCCACGTGCTCGGTATTCAGATACACACCGTAGTACTTATCATTTATATACAGAAGCACATGATTGCTGCGGGGGGCAGCAACTCCCAGGTAGCGATACATTTCATGACCCAGTTTTGAACGTACCAGGGAGGGATCGTTGGCCTCGGCATTCAGGTTCATTTTCTCAATTCCATGATAGTTGGTCCCTGCGTCAATGGAATTGAAAGAGACACGAAAGGATTTTTTTTCATTAAAGCGAATGGAATCGCCCCTGAATCTCAAACCCACTTCCAGAGGCCCTTCTGTGCTGTCGCCCCTTGTAAAACTAAACAGGGCGTAATACTCCATATTGCTTTCCGGATCGGCATATAAGTCCGCCAGGTTGGAGGGTGAAATGGTGAGATCGATGCGTGGAACTTCCGCATCATCAAACACAAAACCAGGTTCTGGATGAAGAACCTGGGCATAGCATTGGATAGAGAAATAGAGGGTCAGGAGCAAAAAGCTTCCTGTAAGGGATTTTTTCTTAGGGTTCATATAATTCTGACTCTTCGTATATCAAATAGTTGCTTCGTTTGGCCATGTAACTTTGCAGATCCTCCTCCCAGCTGGCTCTGATCTGTTTTTCACTCCATCCGGCTTCTATCTGAATCCTCAGTGCGTCAGTTCCCGCCAGCTTATCAAAATAGGAGGTAAAAAACTCATCCTTTCTTGGAAAAGAATGGTAGGCATCCAGCAACCACTGTAATTGGATCCGGATCCAGCCTTCTTCCGGAACTTTATCCCGCAGGTCTTCACCATGGCAAAGTTGTCCCTCGAATTTGGGAGTCCTTGCCACACCGGGTATCTCTTCGGGGGTAAAGCTGAAGCTGCCCGGCATATCAGGATGCCCGTATGCCTCAAAAGGCGCGGGAGTTCCCCTGCCCTCACTCAATACGGTCCCTTCAAAAAAACAGGTGGACGGGTACATTCTGACGGCGTGATCGTTGCCCAGGTTGGGTGAGGGACTTACAGGCAGGCTTACCACCGTACCATGTCGATAGCCTTCGCAGGGAATCACGGTGAGCTGACATTTGACGCTGTTAAGCAACCAGCCCTCACCGTTTATCATTTGTGCAAGCTCGCCCATGGTCAGTCCATAAACCACCGGGATGGGATGCATACCCACAAAGGTGGTATAGGCCGGATCCAGCAGAGGACCATCCACATAGCCTCCGTTGGGATTGGGTCTGTCGAGCACAATCAGTGGAATATTATTTTCTGCACAGGCCTCCATCACGTAATGAAGGGTAGAGATATAGGTGTAAAACCTGGCACCCACATCCTGAAGATCAAAAACCATCAGTTCGATGCCGTTCAGGACTTCAGGTTTGGGCTTCTTGTTAGGACCGTACAAAGAAACCACAGAAATGCCGGTCTGAGCATCTTTAGCATCTTCAATAGGTACCCCGGCAGCCGCTTCTCCCCGGAAACCGTGCTCAGGAGCAAATACTTTGAGTATATGATCTAAGGGGATGCCTCTGGAAAGTAAGGTGTCGACCAGGTGAGCATTGCCCACCACAGAAGTGTGGTTGGCTACCACACCCAAAGCCTTGCCTTCAAGGATAGGGAGGTAGTGATCTATTCTTTCAGCACCACTTTTTAAGGATGCATTGTCCTGACAGCTGACCAAAGCTATGTTCAGCAGGATAAGTATTGTGGAAATCATCAATCGTGTCACCGGGTAAAAATAAGCAAAAGATGCTTACTTTTGATGAACTGAATTAAGAATCCTTGAATACCGAACTCTTTATTGTTCGCCGCATGATAGGCGGCAGGAAAACCGGACGAAGCTTTTCCCGTTCCATTCTGGGTATTGCCATTTTTGGCATTGCACTCGGACTGGCTGTGATGATAGTGGCTGTGGCCATCATCACCGGCTTCAAGAAAGAGATTTCACAGAAGGTCACCGGATTTGGGGCACATATCCAGATACTGAACCTCGATTCGAACTTAAGCTACGAGACGGCACCGGTACCGTCCGGACTGGAGAGCATAAAAAAGCTCAGTGAGATAGAAGGCGTAAAAAATGTCCAGGCTTTCGCCATCAAGGCCGGCATTATCAAAACCGGAGAAGAAATTCACGGGGCTGTACTCAAGGGAATCGATGGAGACTATGACTGGTCTTTTATCGAGGACCACCTCACCGAGGGAGAACTGTTTCAGGTAAGTGATTCAGCCAGGACCAACAACGTAGTGCTCTCACAGTCCACCGCCAACCTGCTGAAGCTGGGAGTGGGCGATCGTTTCACCATGTATTTCATTCAGGATCCGCCCAGGGCCAGGACCTTCACCATCAGCGGGATGTACAATACCAGCCTGGAGGAATTCGACCGCTTATACATCTTTGCCGACATCAAGCAGGTTCAGAGACTGAATAACTGGAGACTGGGCCAGGTGAGTGGCTATGAAGTACTGATTGACGATATGGACGATCTGCCGGAGATGGCTGCGGCCGTGAGGGAGCAGGTAGCGTTTGATTTTCTGGACGATGGCAGTCGCTTAAAGGTCGAGGATGCCCTTCAGAAGAATACACAGATTTTTGACTGGCTGAAACTTCAGGATATGAACGTGCTGGTGCTGGTCATCCTGATGCTTCTGGTAGCCGGATTCAATATGATCTCCGGATTGCTGATCCTGATCCTGGAACGTACCAACATGATCGGGATACTGAAAGCTCTGGGTACCAGGAATGCCTCAGTCAGACGCATCTTTCTCTACCAGTCTGCTTACCTGACCCTGGTGGGAATGGCCTGGGGAAATATATTCGGTCTGGGTATATGCCTGGCGCAAAAGTACCTGAACCTGATTCCACTGGATCCAAGCTCCTACTACCTCGACACGGTGCCCATCAATCTGAATCTGCTTCATTTGCTGGCCCTGAATGCTGGAACCATGGCTATTACCTTCCTCTTCCTTCTGTTTCCTTCCATGATTATTGCAAGGATCTCACCGGATAAAAGCATCCGATTTAATTAATCCCATGAGTTCCCTGATAGACCGGCTCTGGTGGAAACAGAGCCTGAAGCATAATCTTCCGGGTGAAAGCGCACAAATGCTCATGGCCCCCACCTTCAGGGGTCAATATCCTGACCAGGGCGATCCGCTTCGGGCAGCAGTACTCATCCTCCTGTATCCGGTGAAAGGGGAGTTGCATGTGGTATTCATGAAGCGTAATGAGTACGACGGGCCGCACAGCGGACAGGTAAGCTTCCCTGGCGGTGCCTGGGAAGCTCAGGATCTTAGCCTGGAACATACTGCGATCAGGGAGACCCGTGAAGAAATGGGTATTGAGGAAGACCTGGAAATCCTGGGAGCCCTCACTCCTTTACATATACCGGTTAGCAACTTCCTGGTTTTTCCCTTCATTGCCTGGCTTGAACTTACGCCTGTCTTTTCTCCCGACCGATCGGAGGTACAATATGTGATTGAAGTCCCGCTGAAAGATCTCCTGGATCCTGCCGCTCGGGAATCAGAGACTTTAGTTCACCACGGTAAGACGATAGAAGCTCCCTATTATCGGGTGGGAAAGGAAAAGATCTGGGGTGCTACCGCTATGATGCTCAGCGAATTTCTGGAATTGGCTTCCCGGATGCAATGACGTCACTGTTCATAATGTTCTTGTAATGCTCGTAGCGGCTCATGATCTGTCTCACAAAATTGTAGGTCTCTATCCCACGGGCATAACCATATTTCACCACCGGGTCTGTGTAGTATGCAGGATCTGACTTTTTCAGGAGCCATTCATCCACCGCACCATGCCAGATATTGGGATCTGCCTCGTATTGTTTGGCCAGCCTCCTGGCATCCTGAATATGTCCCAATCCAATATTGTAGGAGGCCAGCACAAATTTAATCCGTTCCTGAGGATCCTCAATTTCATCCACAAAACGATCGTCCAACCACTTGATGAAGCTGGCCCCAGCCCGGATATGGGCTTCCGGAGGTGAATCTTTGGTAATTCCATAGGTTTTTGCCGTGCCGGGCATCAGTTGCATCAAACCAAAAGCCCCGGCCCAGGACACTGCCTCCGGATTGAACCTGGATTCCTGGTAAATAATGGATGCCATCAGCCTCCAATCCAGGCCGATACGCTCGGATTCCTTCTTGATGGTCTCATCAAATCGAGATATTTTACCGCTACCCAGTGCATAGTATTCACTATGTATGTTTCGATATTCATGCCTGTTGTGAAAATACTTGTTGTACAATAAGGCAAAATCCCTTGTAAGCTGGTGAGTGCTTATCCACTGGTCGATGACCTTACGAAGGCTGTCGGAACGGGGGTGTACCGCCCAGGCTACATTCTGGTGAAAGGAAATAGCTGTCTTCACATCCAGCTGGGGAAAGTAGGTGGCGTTCACCAAACCTACGTTTTCATCACATATGGTATAATCAATTTCTCCAAGCGCCACACGCTGAATAAGCTGTTCAGACTCCAGGTTCACCTCCCTTATATCAATACCACCGCCGATTTCGTCGGACAGGGATCTGAGCCTGTTTTCATAGACCGATCCTGCCTGCACATAAACCACCTTTCCGGAGAGATCGAGCTGGTTTCGGATCAGTAAGGATTCGATTTGTAACCTGCTCATTTTCTCCCACTGACCTGGCTTTCGCTGTACCAGTACCTGCCGGGTTTGCAGCAGGGGAGCGGTGAAAGCAACTTCCGCTTTTCGCTCCGATGTTACGGTCAGATTCATGGCGATCATGTCTGTCCTTCCTTCCTGCAGGTCGCTAAAATTCCTTTCCAGGTCGTTGCTCACGCTTACCTCGAGTGCCAGGTCCAGGTAATTGGCCAGTTCCTGAAGCATTTCATACTGGAAGCCCATGGGTTGTCCGCGGTAGATGAAATAGGAAATGGAGTTGTACTCGGTCACCACCCTGAGTGCACCCCTGTCCCTGATCCTCTCCAGGTGTATGATCCTTTCAGGCTTAAGCTGTTCCACATCCCGGAACCTGGATTCTCCCGATCGTCTGCAGGATCCAAATAATAAGGGAAGAATTAAGAGGGAAAGAAAAAAGAAAGTATTGTACTTGACCTTACTCGTCATAGTGCTGTGTTGAGGTGTCCCGTTAATCGTAAAAGGTCCAGACCAATCCAAACCTCATATTCCTGGCTTTCTGGGGATAAAGAGGTGTGGTGAAATAGTGGTTTCCGGTAAAACTCAAGCCGTGTAAGAGGTTATTATAGGTGGCGAATATTCGTGTCCGTGCAATCTTAATAGAGATAAAAACATCCAGAAAAGGAAAGCCTCCCTGGGTATATTCATCCTGCAAATGAAATACACTTGTGGACGGCATGTAGGCATTTGCTTTATACTTGGTGGTATAGTACAGATCGAAGCCAAGGTCGGCTACCAGGGCACCTTTAAACATTGACTGTTTCCAGTAATTGGAGGTGTAGAGCGAGGCCAGTGGCAACCTGAGTATATCCGCGAGGGTACTTTGCTGAAGCAGGATCCTATTATCCGAATTGAAACCGGATACCTTAAAATGCCTGGACAAAAAGGCAGAAAAAATCATCAGGTTCTGGTCGCTTAGCTGTGGAAGAGCCTGCTGGTCCCAGTAAATGTAGTTCGTAATGTTGGTGATTCCCAGTCGGATGTCGGTTTCCCGGTCCTTGCTGCTTATGAAAGCCTCCCCCTTGATTCTTAGCATGGAGGGAAAATCATTCTCCCAGCGAAGGAAGGAGGAAGAATAGCGGTTGGTATAAAAATGGGGTTTCAGATTATCCAGGCTACCCCTTAGTCCCAGATTCAAATTCCCGCCCAATTCCCTGGAAAAGGTGGCATTTATCTGAAAGTTGTTCTGGTAGTAACCCATCAGGTAATACCTGGCATCTATCACCCAGTCCCAGGTTCCGGTGGTGGGACCGGCCAGGTTCAGACCTATGTGTATATCGTTGTAATTCTGGTGATTAACCTGCCCTACTATGGTATCCAGACCGGCGGTATCGACCGCTTGTTCGGGAGCCAGCCAGGTGAATCGCCGGAATTCATGACCCGCCGAAATTCGCGCCGAGATTTTGTCAAAATCCGGATCCCCCAGAACCACCTGAACTACGTTTGAAATCCGGGTTTCCATCACGGAGTCCCAGGCAGGTTCCGCCAGATAATAATACTGCCGGTATACATCTGCCACCTCAGCCGAATCTACCTGTCCATCCCAGTAACTCTTTTTCTGCCTTTCCATCATCAGCTGGTGTGACAGCGATAGTGTTTTGCCCTTGGTGGTGGTATTTCCCAGACTGTCTGTGTTGCTAGTCTTCTCAACCAGCTTGTAGTTCTGTGTGGTAAAGAGGGAAATATCCTGGTAATGGGATTGCGCATTGCTGAGCCGTGTCTGGTAATCGATCAGGTTTTCCTCCACTTCGTTAAGAAAACCATCCATGTCTGCCAGTCCCCCGTTCTCCTGAGCCCTGAAATCGTTGTAATAAAAGGTGCCAAAAATGCTGTATTTATTTTTTGCATGGGATCCAAACAATCCCACCCGGTTCACCCGGGTTTGCTGGTTCTGGTAGAAGGATTTTCCATCCAGGATATTGAAGAGCAAACCAAAATTTGTGAAAGGAGAAAAGTTCTGGGTATGAATGGCTTGTATGCTCTGCTCCGGGCTCTGATTGATGAACATATTGGTGGAGTAGGACAGGGTAGTAAAAGGCACCTTGGTATTAAAAAACAGAGTGCGCTCCGGAGTCTTCCTGTAGGGATCCCAGGCACGTCCGAATACAAACTGGTTGGCGTCGGGTCTCAGATAGAAATCCACGTGGTTCAAAGCATGTCCCAGGTTGCCAAGCGATTCATAGGCAAAACCATGTTCGAAGGCCGGATGATACTCCTTCTGAATCTGGTGCATATTTGTATCCAGAGCCACATCTTCAAATCTGGTGAAGTTGTGCTTGAGTTGCCAGGTATTAATCTTCAGTGTGGTATCAATCACCTGTCCGCTCAATGCTGCTGACAGTGCAAAAAGAAAAAGGAATATGTAGGGTGATTTTCTCACGAAGGGCTTATCCTAAGGAATTGCTAAGATAACAAGATATCAAAAAAAAATCCCATCCGCCAAAGGCGAATGGGATTAAATAAGAAAGGCGACGACCTACTCTCCCACAATAGCAGTACCATCGGCGCTAATGGGCTTAACTTCTCTGTTCGGAATGGTAAGAGGTGGTTCCCCATCGCAATAGTCACCTAAAATCTTCAATAAGATTAACATATCGGAAGAAGTATCTTTTAAATAGCCTTGAAAAAAGCTCACGGGCAATTAGTACTGCTCGGCTATGACGTTACCGCCTTTACACCTGCAGCCTATCAACGTTATCGTCTTTAACGGCCCTTAAGGGATATCTCATCTTGAGGCAGGCTTCGCGCTTAGATGCT
>Ga0180435_10000521_pt1 | contig 40304 bp, 40 predicted proteins | sample SS_ome_3_FD_132467 | JGI IMG/M metagenome (GOLD analysis project Ga0180435, IMG submission 132467) | Hypersaline lake sediment archaeal communities from the Salton Sea, California, USA - SS_3_S_1 metaG | ecosystem: Environmental > Aquatic > Non-marine Saline and Alkaline > Hypersaline >... | reverse complement strand
GTGTACTCGGCCGGCGAGCCTCCGCAACCTGGAGTAACCGGCCGCTTCGTTGCCGATGCCGTGAGCGCAGCAGGAGGCGACGTGCGGTATGTGCCGTCGATCCACGATGTGACTGCAAAGGTCGTCGACGAACTCGAAGAAGGCGACCTGGTGCTGCTGCTCGGCGCCGGTGATGTGAACAGCATTGCCGACGACATAGCCGCTGCTCTCGGGGATCGGTTGTGAGTCTCGAGACCTTGGAGAGGGAGGGGCTGGTCCAGTCCGATTATCCGCTCGCCGGCACGACGACGTACAAGTTCGGTGGATCGGCAGCCTGGTACGCCGAAGTGGCCAACCGGGACGAATTGAGCCGGGTTGTCTCCGCCACCAAACTGCCGTGTCTCGTGATAGGACGGGGCTCGAACATCGTGATTTCCGATGCCGGGTATTGCGGCCTGGTGGTGCGCCTGGTTGGTGAGTTCAACGACGTGACTGTTGTCGACGGCGTCGCGTCTGCCGGCGCCGGGGTCGCGCTGCCCCGTCTCGCCCGAAGCTGCGCAGCCGCCGACCGCGGCGGTCTCGAGTTCTATGTCGGAATCCCGGGTTCGGTCGGGGGAGCGGTCGTAATGAATGCAGGAGGGCACGGGTCGGATACCGCCGAGTGGCTGATCGAAGCCGTCATCCTCGACCTACTCACCGGTGAGGTGACCCATGAAGATACAGGGGACCTCGAGCTCGGCTACCGGCACAGCCGTCTCCAGTCCAATCACATCGTATTGAGCGCACGTTTTCGCACCATCGCTCGTCCGAAAGAGGAGGCAGAGGCTCTGATGCGGGAGATCACCGCATGGCGCAAGCAATACCAGCCCGGCGGCACCCTCAACGCGGGCAGTGTCTTCAAGAATCCGCCCGGTGACGCTGCCGGCCGGATCATTGATGAACTGGGCCTCAAAGGTCTCCGGGTCGGGGGAGTCGCAGTCTCTGATCGACACGCCAATTTCTTCGTGGCGGATGCCAATGCGTGTGCCCAGGATGTCTTCGACCTTGTTCACCGCGTCCAGCATGTCGTTGCCGAGCGAGCCGGAATCGTTCTCGAACCTGAGGTGAGATTTGTCGGAGACTTCGGAGTGTCATCGTGACTGAAGGCATCGATCCTCGCCTCGCACGGCGACGCCGTGAGGTGCAAGAAGCTGGGGCCCGTCGGCGGCTTCGCTGGACCATATGGTTACTCGGCGTCGCCATAGTTGCCGGCTTGGTAGTTGCGGTGCTCCAGTCGTCGTGGCTTGCCGTCGAGGCGATCACCATCGAGGGCGCTGCAAACGCGGATGTGGCTGGGATCATGTATGCGGCGGGCGTAGAGGAAGGCGCTGCAATGATCTCGATCCGAGCCGGGGGCGTCGAAGAGAAGCTGCGAGAGGATGCCTGGATCGCCGAGGCAAAAGTCCGCGTCGTCTGGCCCCGCCAGGTCGAGGCAATCGTTGTTGAGTACATTCCAATCGCCAGAGTGAAGAGCGGCGATACCTGGCTGGTAGCCTCACCCGAGGGGGCTGTCGTTGCCAGGGGCCAGCGCCTCGTGGAGCCGTACATCGACATTGAGGCGCCTGCGCTCCAACCCGGCGACACCATCGACGATCCTGCGATAAATGCGGCGTTGGAGTTCGTTGCAGCCCTACCTGTCGAACTCAAGACCGGTCTGGTAGTAGCCGGCGGCGAATCCGATCTCGTGGCCAGGGTGCTGGGGCACGAGGTGCTGCTTGGGGCTACGACCGACATGGCGCAGAAGGCGGTGACGCTGGCCGTGCTCCTAGGCGACGGGGTTCCCTTGGGGGCATCGATCAATCTCGTTTCCCCGGTCCGTCCGGCGGTGACCAACCCTCAACCAGAGGTTGAGACTTCTGAGGAAGTTACTACTCAAACATCGGGCTCGGGCTAAGGTTCAGGTTGAGATAGGAGCTGGAGATCGTGAGCGAAGCTACAACCCCCCAAAACTACCTCGCCGTCATCAAAGTGGTCGGTGTCGGCGGCGGCGGCGTGAACGCCGTCAACAGGATGATCGACGCCGGTATCCGTAACGTCGAGTTCATCGCCATCAACACCGATGCGCAGGCATTGCTGATGTCGGATGCCGATGTGAAGCTGGATATCGGCCGCGACTCAACTCGCGGCCTCGGTGCCGGAGCCGATCCGGAAATCGGGCGACAGTCGGCCGAGGATCACCGGGACGAGATAGAAGACTCCCTCATGGGTTCCGACATGGTCTTCATCACCGCAGGCGAAGGTGGCGGAACCGGTACCGGTGGAGCTCCGATCGTCGCCGAGGTGGCCCGCTCGATCGGTGCCCTGACGGTTGGAGTTGTCACCAGGCCGTTCGGCTTCGAGGGTCGGCGGCGTTCGGTACAAGCGGAGCAAGGAATCCAGGCCCTCAAGGATGCCGTGGACACGCTCATCATCATCCCGAATGAGCGATTGCTCGAAATCGCCGATGAGCGCACCGGCGTGTTGGAAGCGTTCGGCATGGCGGATATGGTTCTATCCAGCGGCGTGCGCGGCATTACCGATCTCATCACAACTCCCGGGCTGATCAACGTCGACTTCGCTGATGTGAAGACGGTCATGGCCGACGCCGGGTCTGCCGTCATGGGCATCGGCTCGTCGACCGGCGAGAACCGTGCCAGCCAGGCGGCCGACAAGGCCATCAGCTCGCCCTTGCTGGAGACATCCATGGAAGGGGCACGCGGCGTGCTGCTGTCGATCTCCGGGCCCGAGGACATGACGCTGCATGAGATCTCAACCGCAGCGGGCATCGTTGCCGATCACTGCGACTCCGACGCCAACATCATCTTCGGGGCGGTTGTTGACGATTCTCAAGGTGACGAAATGAAGGTAACGGTGATCGCGGCTGGATTCGATCGCGACCGGCGCACTGCGACCCGGTCGACCTTTCCTGAGCTTTCCACCCGATCAACCATGAGCGATGCCGGTGACGATGATCTCGACATTCCTGGTTTCGTCAGCGGATGATCCGACCGCCCGGATTCGAGGGCGTCGTCTTTGGGACTGCCGCTTGGGGTGACCTGCGTCGCGACGAGCAAGCCCGCGCCGACGTGTCGGTCGCACTCGGGCTGCCATCGAACTGGGCCTATCTGAACCAGGTCCACGGCGCAGTAATCCGTTGGGTCGATCGTGGGGGTAATCACGGTGATGGAGATGCCCTCGCAACAACGCAGGAGAGGCTTCCACTCATGGTGGCAACGGCCGACTGCGTCCCGGTAGCGATCGAGGCAGATCGCGCAGTCGCCCTGGTGCACGCGGGCTGGCGCGGTGCCGCGGCCGGTGTCCTGCCTGCAGCTATAGCGGCTCTCCGCGGCAGAGGGTTGGCCCCACAGCGCGCGGCGATTGGGCCTGCCATCGGCCCGTGCTGCTATGAAGTCGGGGATGATGTTGCCTCTCGTTTCCCCGATCACGTGGGCAAGACGACTTGGGGGACGACGAGTGTCGACCTTCCCGGATTCTTGGCATCACAGCTGGCGGAGATCGAGACGTGGCGCAGTGAACAGTGCACGTTCACATCGTCGATGATGTACTCCTGGCGGCGCGACCATAATGAAGACAGGCAGGTGACGGTGGCATGGTTGCCGAGAAGCTAACCGCAGTGCGTATGCGTATTGATGACGCGGCTGCCCGCAGCCGTCGCGATCCGGCCTCGGTGACCCTCGTGGCCGTTACCAAGGGGCAGCCGGTCGATGTCATCCTCGAGGCGTACAACCTCGGGCACCGCGATTTCGGGGAGAATCGTGCGGCTGAACTGGCGGAGAAGGCGCCGCTGCTTCCTGATGATATCCGCTGGCATTTCATCGGTTCGCTGCAGACCCGCCAGGCCAACTTGGCGAGGCCCCATACGCATCTGCTCCACTCGCTCGACCGACCCCGTTTGATCAATCGGTGGGCGGATCCGGATGGTCCGCCGCCCGCCCTGCTGCAGGTGAATATCGCAGAGGAGCCCCAGAAGCACGGTGCCGGTGTCACACAGGTACGCGAGTTGATTGGCCAGGCGGAAGAGCGCGGGATTGACTGCCGCGGGCTCATGTGCATTGCGCCCCTCGTGCACGACGGTGAGGAGAACCGGCGCTGGTTCATCGCGCTGCGCAGGCTGCGGGACGAGCTTCTTCCAGAGTATCCGGGTCTCACCGAGCTATCGATGGGGATGACAGACGATTTCGAGGTCGCCATCGAGGAGAGTGCCACACTCATACGCGTGGGACGGGCTATCTTTGGTGCTCCCGGGCAATACAGAGATTCGTAGAGGACGACCAATGGCATCACTGTGGCAGAAAACCATGTTCTACCTGGGACTCGTTGACGACGAGGACATCGAGGCTGCCGAGGCTGCAACCGAGGATCCCCAGCAAGCGGTGAGGACGGTCGAACCCCCCGCACCGCAAGCGTCGCCAGGACGCACGCCGCGCGGTGCCCCGTCCGTTGCCGGGCGCCGCATCGAACCGCCCGCACCGGTGCGCCGGCGGGTGTCAGAGAATGCCGAGCACGCCGAAGCAGGGGTGCTGGTGACCTCCGGGGGTACTGGTGTACCCGGTCGGTCGGTGGATCCCGCTTCTGCCCCAAGCGAGGCAGCGGTGATTGAAGCTCGGACCCTCTCTGATGCGCAAACCCTGGCCGATCACATCCGGGAGGGACGTTCCGTGGTGCTCGACCTGCGTGACACGGAGACGGCAATGGTGCGCCGTCTGGTCGACTTTTCCAGTGGCCTGACGTACGCCCTCGATGGCCGCATGGTCAAGATTGCCACGGGGGTCATCCTCGTTACGCCACAAGGAGAGACAATCGGGGTCGAAGAGCGACGCAGGTTGGCTTCGCTGGGCCTCTACGACACCAGCATGGCTCGCAACTGATGCGCCTGCTGTGCACGCTGCTCTACCTGGTCTGGATGTTTCTCCTGGTCTGGATCATTCTCAGCTATGTAGTGAATTTCGGCCGGTTGCCCTGGGGTCATCCGATTCGCCGGATCTATGACGGGATGTCCGATGTAATCAACCCGGTCCTGGCCCCGATCCGGCGAGTGTTGCCGCCGGTACGAGCAGGAGGGCTAGGGCTAGACCTCTCTCCGCTCATTCTGTTCTTCATCATCATCATCCTGCAGCGGCTGGTCTGCGGATAGCCAATGACGCGTCTGATCGGTGCCGCAGGTGTCATCCTCCGCTGCGGCCGATTACGATTATCCCGTGGGTATTTCCAGCGATGAAGCGCGGCAGATTCAGTTTTCCGGCTCCGCACACTCCTACGACGCCGGCGAGGTCGAAGGCTTCCGGGCCCGCGTGGTCGAGGCGCTGCAAGAGTTCGAGTCCCTGCAGGAGGAGACGCGGGAGCAGGATCCAGATGCCCTGCCGGCAGCCCAGCGCGCTCGTCACCAAGCAGTTCAACTAGCGGAGCGGATGCTACGCGAAGTAATGGGTGCCTCTGGGGACGATATTGCGGGTCTGGAGAGCTGGCAAGAGGCCGCCATGCTCCAGGCTATTGCTCGCGAAGAGATGTCCTTCGTAACGGAGGAATCCAAGCGTCTCATCGCGATTGCCCAGGCCGAGAGAGATGCCATCCGTGCTCGTTATGCCCAGGAGCGTCGCGAGCTTCGTGCCGAGCTGCAGCGTGAGCTCCAAACCTCCCGGGCGGCGGCAGCCGCGGAGGCAGCCGATATGACCCTGGCCGCTCGCAAAGAGGCAGCCGGCATAGTCGAGGCCGCGGCCGCCCAGGCCAACGAGGCCAATCGGGCGCGCGCCGCCGACAGTCAGCGTCTCGAGCAGCGCCTGGCGCTTCTCCACCAGGCGGTTGCAGATGCCGAGGCGCGGTTCCGCAGGCTTGCCGCAACTGCTGCCAACGACCTCGGCACCCTGCAAGCGGTGGTCAATGAAGCAGAGGCGGAACCGGCCGGGCCACCGGATCGGGCGACCACCATTGATCTGACCGAGTCCTCGCCTCACGTGAGTCCAGACCGGATTGAGACGCCGGAGGCCGGAATGGTGGAGAAAGACCCCGAGGTGGGCTTTTATCAGCGCCGTCTGGCCGGCCTGCGGGATCGGCTGGAGAAGAGTGGCAATCCGCCTGGGTAGTTACCGGCCATCAGCGGGCGTTTCTTCACACCTTGTTGAGACCGATAGTGAGCAGTGCTCCGTTGATGTCGAATGCCATCGGCTGCGGATTCTCGGCTTTCTCCAGATGCGTAGCCAGTAGCTCACCGCTGATCATCTCAGAGTGGCCGTCGATGGCCGTGCAGATCGCAACATCGTCACTGTGCCATACAAGCCGCACGCGGTCGCTCACCTCGAGATTCATATCCCGGCGTGCCCCCTGTACGGCCGATACGATTTCTCGCGCCAGGCCTTCGACGGCGAGGTCAGCGGTGACCGTCACGTCGAGTGCGACCGAGATTGCTCCCTCCGCCGCCACGACGAGGCCGGCCCGTGGCTCGCGTCGAACGACGATATCATCGGCAGTCACCTCGGTACCGGCAACGCTCACTGAACCGCCGTCCAGCAGCGACGAGATCGCCTCATGCGACAGAGCGGCGATTTCGGTTGCGGCCACCTTGGTCTGAGCGCCGAGTCGGGGTCCCAGTGCTTTGAAATTGGCCTGAGCGGACAGGTTGACTATGTGATCCTCGACCGAGTCGATGGCTAGTTCCTTCACGTTGAGTTCCTCGCGGATCAACGGCGCGTGAGACGTGACCGCAGCAGCCACCGCGGCATCTCTCGTGATTACCGTCAGCTTGCCGAGAGGCTGGCGCACTTTGACTTCATGACGCTTGCGCAGACCGTGACCGAGCGTCACGATCGTTCGGATGGTCGTCATATCCGCTTCCAGTGCCGTGTCGATCACACCCGAGTCCGCGACAGGGTATTCGGTATGGTGCACACTCTCGGGCGCAGACGTATCGAGATCGTGAACTAGGCGCTGGTACAACTCCTCAGCAATGAACGGCAGCACCGGCGCCGCCACCTTGGCAAATGTGACTAGGACCTCGTAGAGGGTGGCGAACGCGGCTAGCTTGTCGGCGTCGTCATCGGTGCCCCGCTGGGTCCAGAAGCGACGGCGCGAGCGCCTGATGTACCAGTTGGTGAGATCATCGATGAATCCGAGAATCGGTGGGATCACGTTGTAGAGGCGATAATCCTCCATCTCCGCGTTCACCCGCCGGATCAGGCTTTGCAGCACGGAGATGATCCATCGGTCGATCTCGGCCCTCTCGCCCGGCGGGGCAGCATCCATGAGGTCTTGCCGGGTGATGCCGTCGGCTTCCGCGTAGGTGGTGAAGAACGAGTAGGCATTCCAGAAAGGCAATAGAACTGTCCGCACTACTTCCCGTACCCCGCTCTCGGAGAAGCGGAGGGGATCGGCTCGAACCACCGGCGAGTTGATCAGGTAGGCCCGGAGGGCGTCGGCCCCAAACTCATCGAGAACGTGGCTTGGATCCGGGTAGTTCTTCAAGCTCTTGGACATTTTGCGGCCGTCCTCGGCGAGAATCATGCCGGTAACGACGCAGTTGCGGAACGGCGCCTCATCGAACAGGGCCGCACCGAGGACGACCAGTGTGTAGAACCATCCCCGCGTCTGGTCGAGGCCCTCGGCGATGAAATTGGCCGGATAGCGGCGGGCGAATCGCTCCTCGTTCTCGAACGGGTAGTGGATCTGGGCGTACGGCATCGATCCCGACTCGAACCAACAGTCGAGAACCTCGGGTACCCGGTGCATCGTTCCGTCACCATTGCGGCAGGGAAATGTCACATCGTCGACGTAGTGCTTGTGCAGATCCTCGACCAGCACACCCGATAGCTCGCGCAGTTCCTCCCTCGAACCAACGCACACGCGTTCGTCGCAGCCATCACATTCCCACACCGGGATGCAGCTGCCCCAATAGCGGTTGCGGCTGATGGCCCAGTCGCGGGCTCCCTCCAGCCAGTTGCCGAACCGTTTATCCCCAACTGCTTCGGGTACCCAGTGGATGTCCTTGTTGATCTCGACCATCCGGTCCCGGAAGGACTCGACGTTGACGAACCAGGTTGGGATGGCTTTGTAGATGAGCGGGGTGCCCGTCCGCCAGCAGAATGGGTACGAGTGTCGGATCTGCTCATGGCGAACGATCAACTCGCGATCTTTCATGATCCTGATGAGTGTGGCGTCGGCATCCTTTACGTTCTTCCCGGCCACGTCGGGTACAGAATCGGTGAAGCGTGCTTCCGCGTCGACCGGGTCGATCATGACATCGAGCCCTGCGTCATTGAGAGCGTAGAAGTCGGCCTCGCCGTACGCGGGCGCCATGTGAACCAAGCCGGTGCCCTCCTCCACGGTTACGTCGCCGCTGGTGATGACCCGGAAAGCGCCGCGATCGCGCTCTTCGCCGAAGTAATCGAACGGAGGCAAGTAGCTGAGGCCGATGAGGTCGCTTCCCCGTGCCCGGTCGAGGATTTCTACGTCCTCGCCGAAGAATCGTGTCGCAAGATCTGCGGCCAGCCAGTAGACCCCTTCGAGATCGTTGATAGACCCGGCGATACGGGCGTACTCGATTTCTGCGCCAACAGCCACGGCGAGGTTTCCGGGGAGGGTCCACGGCGTAGTCGTCCAGATGAGGAGGTAGTCGCCGTGGCGGGCAGCTCCGTGATCAGCCAGAACCTCGAGACGAACCGTGATTGCAGGATCATCGACATCGCGATAGTCGAGGTTGGCTTCGAAATTGGACAACGGCGTGGTCGCCCCATACGAATAGGGCAGCACCTTGAAGTCCTGGTAGATGAGACCCTTGTCCCAGAGGGCCTTGAAGACCCACCACACGCTTTCCATGAACTCAACGTCCATGGTCTTGTAGTCATTCTCAAAATCGACCCAGCGACCGATGCGGTTGGTGATTTCTTGCCACTCGTCGGTGGTTGCGTTGACCATCGACCGGCATGCCTCATTGAAGGTATCGACACCGTATTCGAGGATCTGGCGGGGACCGGAAACGCCGAGTTGCTTCTCGACTTCCATCTCGACGGGAAGACCGTGAACGTCCCAGCCAAAGCGTCGTTCCACGCGATATCCGCGCATCGTCCAGTACCTGGGCACTATGTCTTTGACGACACCCTGGAGGATGTGTCCGTAATGGGGGCTTCCGGTCGCAAACGGAGGGCCGTCGTAGAAGGTGTACTCGGCTTCCTTGGGGCGAAGCGCAACAGAGCGCAGGAAGGCGTCGGTTTCCTCCCAGTAGCGGAGGATTGTGGAGTCGAGGCCGGGCAGGTCGAGCTGGGGCTCAGCTCGGGAGAAGTCGCCGGTTAATTCGGTTTGTCGTCTATCGCTCATCGCGGTCCCTTAGTGAAGACCCATTTGTGTCGTCCACCGGGACGGGATTCCCGCGGTACCACCCGGCTTGTCGGGACGGACCCGACCACTCGTTGGCCCCGATATCGGCCGAGGTGTCCGGCGAGTTCTACCCCCGGCAGTCCGGGCTCTTCTCGCGACTCGGAGGTGATGACCTGATCGCGACGAGTACCGGGCTCACACCAACCCCGGCTCGCTGGACTCGTCGGACTTTCAACCAGATGTCCTCGTCGTTGCCGTGACGGGGGATAGTACACCCCCACGAGCCTCTTGGGGACATGCCTCTGCAGCACCGGCGAATTCGCCAAAGGAACGGCGGGGGGATGTCGTCAGCGGTGTCTAAAGTCGCGCCGCCCCCCGCCGATACAAGCGGAGTAATCGGCCGCGGCGGACAGGTTTGCTATGACTCACGTTCTTTTCGTAGACGACGATGAGCGGGTCCTACGGGGGATTCGACGGACCATGCACTCAACACATCCCGACTGGGAGATGTCGTTCGCTTCCGATAGCGAGTCCGCGCTCGAGCATCTCGACCAGCATGGTGCCGACGTAATCGTTTCCGATGCCCAAATGCCGGGTGTCGATGGCCTCGCCCTACTGCAGTTGGTTCGGATGCGCCATCCTGAGACGGCCCGAATAATGCTCACCGGCCAGGTGAAAAAGGATCAGACTTACGAAGCAGTTGGCGTGGTCCATCAGTTCCTTGCGAAACCGTGCCCCCCGGAAGAACTGCAGTCTGCTATCGACCGCGCCCTACACCTGCGCGATCTGCTCGACGACCCTGTCTTGCGCGGTGTAGTGGCCCGGATGCGGGCCCTGCCGAGCCAGCCTGATGTCTACACAAGGCTGATGCGTGCGGTTCGTTCGGAAGACGTAGGTATGGAAGACATCGCAGCGATAGTGGAAGAGAATCCGAGCGTCGCTGCTCGTGTGCTGCAACTGGTCAACTCTGCCTTCTTCGGGTTGCCCCGCCCGACTGCCAGCATCCGCGAAGCCGTTGTGTTCATCGGAACCAAGACGCTGCGGACCCTGGTGTTGAGCGTCGAGGCCTTCCGCGATCTGGAACTCGGTCCGCACAGCCAGGGCCTCAACCCCGAGGCGCTGCAAGAGCATGCCGTGACCACTGCCAGGATCGCAGCTGAGATGGTTCCCGTAGCCGACCGGGAGGTCGCATACTCGGCCGGGCTGCTACACAGTATCGGTCTCTTGGTGCTGGCCTCCCAGCTGCCGGAGGACTGGGTTCGGATCGTCGGCGAGGCGCGGGAGCAGGGGCGCCCCTTGCAAGAGGTGGAGAAACTGGTTCTCGGGGTAGATCATGGCCAGATTGCCGCCGCGCTATTGAGCCTTTGGGGACTGCCGCACGACGTAATCGAGGCAGTTGCGCAGCACCTTCACCCGTCGCCGGTTACCGGTTTCGGTGGCGCCCTCGTCGGTGTTACCCATGTGGCATCGCGGTTGGCGGAAGAAGCCAAGCCTGACTATCTGCCTGGGGTGCCGGGGACTCCCATAGACCACGATTACCTTGCGGCAGAGGGAACTGCCGATTCACTCGATGACTGGCGCTATCTCGCCGAACAGGTCGTGGAGGGAGATTTGTAGAGGCGGCTTTGGATCATCCGCGTTGATGATGAACCGAGGGTGCGGAAGGTACTGCGGCGCAGGCTGGGCCGAGAGCTCGATATCTATGTTGTCGGGGTTAGCCCGGTCTAGGGTTCCCGTATGTCGGCCACCCAGATCGTTCGCAGCCACCCTGATGGGGCAATGTTGATCGTGTGGGTGACTCCGGCAGCGCGACGCACCGAGATTGCGGGGTACTACGGCGACGCTCTGCGGATCCGGGTCACGGCACCCGCGGAGCGAGGCAAAGCAAACAAGGCTGTAGTCGAACTACTCGAGAAATCCCTGGGATGTCGGATCCGGCTGGTCGGTGGCGCCGGATCCCGCCGCAAGAGATTGGTTGCCCGGAGGCTGGCCCCCGCGGAGTTGATAGATCGTCTCGAACAGATCACAAATTGACCGGAATCTGAGCGTTCCTGTTATCGTCCCGGATCGCAAAGGAGGTCTTCGTGACTCGAGAGTTGGCCAAATCCACTCTGGAACGGCTTCGGCGCAAGCTCAATGCCGAAGAGGAGCGCCTAGTCGAGATAGTCGAGGAGTACGACAAGGTGTTCACGGAGGTGAACATGGGCTCGGCTAGCGCAGAACGGAGCGCAGATCCGAACAGCGCCGATGGCGGTTCGGTTGCGCTCGAGCTGGAGATGGATCTCTCCGTGCTGGAGAACGCCAAAGAACTGCTCGGCAAGGTGCGGGCTGCCCAGAACCGGATGGATAATGGCACTTACGGCGTTTGCGTCGTCAGCGGCAAGAACATCCCCGTCGAGCGTCTTGAAGCTCTTCCCTATGCAACGACGCGCGTGGAGTACGCCGACCAGGCGTAGCCGGTCGGCATGTCCCCTTCCGAGCCCCTCGACTCCAGCCTCTCTTATCGCGTCTCGGTTGTCGCCGGTCTCTTGACCCTTCTCCTCGACCAGCTGACCAAGAATTGGGCACGAGACAGTCTGGCCGGAGAGCCACCGGTTGAAGTAATCGGCTCCTGGCTCCGATTTACCTACGCCGAAAACCCCGGAGCGGCCTTCTCGATCTTCACCGGGTCGGGTCGCACCATCGGGCTCATCGCAATCGGGGTTGTGGTTTTCTTGCTCGTGTTGATTGGAAAGTCGACGCGCCGGAGCGAGGCGATCGGGTTGGGGCTGATCCTCGGTGGTGCCCTCGGCAATCTGACCGACCGCATGACGCGTGCCGACGGTTTCCTCGATGGATCTGTCGTCGACTGGATAGATTGGTGGTTCATTCCCACATTCAATGTCGCTGATGCAGCCCTCAACGTGGGTGTAGCGATGCTGTTGCTGGGCAGCCTGGTGGCGGCGGCTCGTGACTGAGCGTGTCTCCGTTGCAGTCACGGCAGACCTCGCCGAGGTCCGTCTCGACCGCACCCTGGCGAACCTCACGGGACTCAGTCGGGCGCAGACCCGCCAACTCATCGAGAACGGAGAGGTGCTGGTCGCTGGGATGGTGGCCACCAAGACCACCAAAGCCCGGGCCGGTGACATCATCGAGTATCCGCCTCTACCTCCCCAAGAGGAGTTTGTACCCGAGCCCGTTCCCTTTGCGGTGGCCTTGGCTCTCGACGAGGTGCTGGTCATCGACAAGCCCCCCGGAGTGGTTGTTCATCCCGGTGCCGGCAACAAGCAGGGGACTCTGGCGCACGGCCTAGCCCATCGCTTCCCGGAGTTGGTCGAGCTGGGCCCGGATCATCGCTGGGGGCTGGTTCACCGCCTCGATCGTGACACCTCGGGCCTCATGCTCGTAGCTCGCAGTGCCGAAATGCACCGGTTTCTGCAGCAGGAATTGGAAAAGCGCAGGGTGGGACGCACCTACCGGGCGCTTGCCGCCGGGCAATTCGCTGCGGCAACGGGGACGATCGAAGCTCCCATTGGGCGGGACCCGCTGCGCCCGACCCGAATGGCGATAGTGCGGGAGGGTCGCCCGGCGCGAACTCACTATCGCCGTCTTGCCGAATGGGACGAATTGACCCTGGTTGAGATATCGCTGGAGACCGGGCGAACACACCAGATCCGAGTTCATTTTGCATCTATCGGTCATCCCTTGGTCGGCGACACGACTTACGCTGAAGCTGCTGTTGATCGCGGCAACCCGGGCAGGGTGTGGCTGCACGCGGTGCGACTCCAGTTCGCCCTTCCCGATGGTAGGGAGCACATTGTCGAGTCTCCCTTGCCGGCCGACTTGCAGGCTGCTCTGGATGCGTTGGGGGAGCCGATCTCCTAGGCAGGCATAAGTCGAGCTCGTTATTGTTGGCGTCTTGTTGGCGTTCCCTCCCGAAGGTCCTATCGATGCCAGGTCATTACGAACGGCTGTCGGCTCTCGACAACTCTTTTCTCGCTCTCGAATCCCGTTCGACACACATGCACGTTGCCGGCATCGTCACATTCTCGGCAGGGCCGCTGCGCACCAATCAAGGTGGCATCGACATGTCCAGGATTCGGCAGCTGGTTGAATCGAAGCTGCATCTCATTCCCCGCTACCGGCAACGCCTGGCCCGGGTACCGATCGAGCAGCATCCGGTCTGGGTGGACGACGGGCACTTCAACATCGAGTACCACGTTCGCCATTACAGCCTGCCGCAACCGGGCAGTTTCGATCAGCTGCGAGATCTCGTGGGCTTGATTGTGTCGCAGCAGCTAGATCGCTCGAAGCCGTTGTGGGAGTTCAATGTCGTCGAGGGCCTCGAGGAGGACCGTTTTGCGATCGTCTCCAAGATCCACCATTGCATGATCGATGGAATAGCCGGGGTCGATCTGATGGCCGTCTTGCTGAACCTCGCCCCTACGGCGGAGATCGCCGACCCGGTGCCGTTCGTCCCGAGACCGGAGCCATCGGGCAGTGAGCTGCTCATTCGCGAGACGGCGCGGCGAGCCGGCAAGACCGTCGCGGCGATGCGCTCGCTGCGGCAGTTCAGCGACGAGGCGAGTCAGTTGCTGCGGGACGGTGCCTACCGGGCACGAGCCGCGGGGTACTCACTGACGTCGGGCTGGCTGACTACAGCTTCGGACACTCCGCTCAACGGTACCGTTGGACCCAATCGGCTATTCGGGACCCTGCAGACGCCGTTGCAAGATGTGAAGGCCATCAAGAACGCTGTAGGCGGAAGCGTCAACGACGTCGTGCTGGCAACGGTGGCAGGTGGCGTGCGTCGTTTCTTGGCCGAGGTGAGAGATCACGATGTCACCGCCGCCGACTTCCGGGCGATGGCACCCGTGTCGGTGCGCAGCCAGGATCAGCGCGGCACTCTGGGCAATCAGGTTGCTATGTGGCTGGTGTCCCTGCCGGTTGGTGAACCGAACCCTATAGCTCGGCTGGAGGCGGTGAAGGAAGCCACGAGGCACCTCAAGGAAACCAATCAGGCCCTCGGTGCAGCAACGCTGGTCCGGCTTTCGGCCGGGGCGCCTGCGACCCTAGTGTCGATGGCAAGTCGCCTGGCGACCGGGGTCCGCCCTTTCAACATGACCGTAACGAACGTGCCGGGTCCGCAGTTTCCGCTATACCTGCTCGAATCCGAGATGCTCGAGTCCTACCCTCTGGTGCCTCTCTGGCATGGTCATGGCGTTGGATTGGCTCTCTTCTCATACGCCGGATCGGTGTTCTGGGGATTCAATGCCGATTACGACCTACTCCCCGATGTTGACGCATTCGCCCGAGCGATCGAAGACGCATTTGCCGAGTTGCGCAGCGCGACCACGGGACCTGCTCCGAGCAGGCGAAAGCGCCCGAAATCGCGGCCGCCACTTGGATCGGCCGCGATCAATGGGACCGGCAGGGAGAAGTCGGGTGGCAACCGAAGCAAGCAGAAGCCTGCCGACTAGCCGAAGAACATTGTTGCCGTGTCAAAGATATCTGCCGGTACTCCCCGGATCGTGGCGCACGCTTCCTCGATCGGAACCGCAACGATCTCGAGCCCGCGCAGTGCAGTCATGACTCCGGTCCTGCCTGTTGCGGCGTAGTCGGCGGCCGCGACTCCGAATCGGGTGGCGAGCACTCGATCGAACGCCGACGGTATCCCGCCGCGTTGGACGTGCCCGAGCACGGTAACTCGGGTCTCGAATCCGGTCATCTCCTCCAGTGCGGCAGCAACGTGAAAGCCGACGCCCCCGAGTCGATCAAACCCGAACGCATCTTTGCGTTTCTGGTGCGGTTCGCTACCCGGCGGAGGCTCGACGCCCTCGCCGACTACAACGATCGAATAGCGTTGGCCACGACGATGCCGCCGGCGAAGGATCTCCGCGGTTTCCGCAAGATCATATGGAACCTCCGGGATCAGAATTGCATCGGCGCCGCCGGCAATGCCGGCGTAGGTAGCGATCCATCCCCTGGTGCGGCCCATGACCTCGACAACAATGACACGGTTGTGGGATTCGGCAGTACTGACGAGTCGATCGATGGCTTCAGTCGCCACCTGGACTGCGGTGTTGAATCCGAACGTCATGTCCGTGCCGTTGATATCGTTGTCGATGGTCTTGGGAACCCCGACGACCGGCAGGCCTTCCTGCGAGAGGCGCAGCGCCGAGCGCAGGGTGCCGTCACCGCCGATCACAACGAGAGTGTCGATCCCGTTCTGCGCAATGGTTTTCGCGCAGCTGGCAAGACCTTCGCCGTGGACATACGGATCCATGCGTGAGGAACCGAGGATCGTGCCGCCGCGGACCAGGATTCCCCGGACCGCATCCCGATCGAGCGGCTGGGTTTCGCCATCCATGAGGCCCTCCCAACCGTTCCTGATGCCGACGACCTCAGCGTTGTGGCTCTTTTGCGCTCGGACCGTGACGCCACGGATGACAGCATTCAGCCCGGGGCAGTCGCCACCTGCTGTCAGCACACCAATTACCGCCATGTGAATCTCCTGGTAGCCCGGGGGCACGGTAGTACGGAGCCGTGTTGGAATAGGGCATGCCGGGACCGCTCCTGTCTATCCAGGGCGGCGCCGCAGCGGTATCTTGGTGTTGTCGACACACGGAGGCTTGATGAAACCGCCGATTTGGGATCTACATAATGTTGTTGTCGGAATTGACGGGTCCGATCAGTCTCGTCATGCGGCCATTGTGTCGGCCGACCTGGCAAGGCGCAATGGTGCGACGCTGCACATGGTGACCATCGTTCGGCCGCCCGAGGGATGGTGGGGTATCGTCGGCTCGCCGCCGACGCCATCGGCCCTGAGCAAATCGCTCACCGACGCCCAGCGCGAGATCCTGGATTCTGTGGTTGCCGAACTGGATCTGAGCGGTATGGAGGTGGTACAGGTAGAGGATGTCGGTGATCCCGCCCGCATGCTGCTGGATTACGCGATCCGGGTTGATGCAGATGTGGTGGTGATAGGACGTCGCGGGGCCGGGTTGATTGAACGGCTCATGCTTGGCTCGGTGGCCAACCGGGTTGTCCATGACGCAGAATGCCCGGTATTGCTGGTTCCATGACGACGGCCGCTCGCTGATGCGAGCGGCCGCAATCGATTTCCTTTGGTTTCCTAGTAGAGGAACATCGGCTTGCCGGTCACGTGACGCAGCTTGGGCCGATAGCCCTCAGGGTCGTACAGCTCGTCAACGTCGACACGCTTCACGCCCTCGCCGGTGACGCTGATGGGGACGCTCGTATAGGTGCCTCCACGCAGCGCAACCATGCGCCCGCTGGCCCCTTCCATGGCGAGATCGGCTGCCATCACTGCGTAGTTCAATGCGACCATCAAGTCGAGCGAGTCGGGCGAGCCGGACCGCATCAAGTAGGCAACCTGCTGGAAGATGATGCCCTCGCCGGTGCGTTCTTTGAGGAGCTCGCCGGTCAAGGCGCCGATGCCGCCCAGCTTGCGGTGGCCGTATGCGTCCGCCTCGCCCCGCACAATAATGTCACCACCGAGCATCCGGGCGCCCTCCGAGATAGTGACCATTGCGTAGTTCGAAGGGTTCGTCGCCTTGTCTTCCATGAGAAGATCGGCCAGCCGGTCGATATCGAACGGAACTTCGGAGATGATGCTGCGTGTCACCCCGGCCAGGTATGCGGTGACCAGCGCAGTCTCCCCGCTGTAGCGGCCGAATAGCTCGACAACCGCAATGCGCTCGTGTGAGCCCGTTGCGGTTCGCAGATTGTGGATGAACTGGACTCCACGGCTGACGGCAGTCGAGAAGCCAATGCAGTAGTCGGTGCCGTGGACATCGTTGTCCATGGTCTTGGGGATACCGATGACCGGAACACCCTCTTCGTGTAGTCGCAGGCCGTAGGAAAGCGTGTCGTCGCCGCCGATGGGGATGAGCACGTCGATGCCGAGCTTCTCAATGACCTTGAGTGAATGGTCTGTGAAGTCAAAGGGCCCATCACCTTCGGCTCGATGGGCGAGAAAATCCGGAACGTCATCCGGAGTGACCCGACCGGGATTGGTCCGTGATGTGTGCAGGAAGGTGCCGCCGGTTCGATCGACCGTGCGGACCGTGGCCGGAGTCAACTCGACCATATGCTCATTCCAGCTGTCGGGATCTTCCGGATTGGCGTGCAAAAGGCCGCCCCAACCGCGCCGGATACCGGTAACCGAATGCCCGGCTTCGCTGACCCGGTTCACCACTGCCTTGATACAAGGATTGAGGCCTGGTACATCCCCGCCGCCGGTGAGAATTCCAATGCGCATGAAGCCTCCGATTGTCTGAGTAGGCGTATCCGTAGCGAGATAGTAGCGACAGCGGGACGAAGGCTGAACTAGGTCTGATTTCGCGGGGTAGCGAGGCAGCCTGCAGCATGCTTACATGGGTGTAGTTCTGACTGGAGCGCGCTTGGCCGGGTTCGCACATCTGCACGTCCACACCGAGTTCTCGATGCTCGACGGAGCTGCGCGTGTCAAGGATCTGGTGAAGGCGGTGGCGGCCGATAATCAGCCGGCGGTCGCCATTACCGATCACGGTGTGCTCTACGGCGTCGTCGACTTCACCAAAGCTGCCCAGGCGGTGGGGGTCAAGCCGATCATTGGAATCGAGGCTTATGTGACCCCGGGGTCGCGGTTCGACCGGCCGCCGCGCCGCCATGACATCCGGTACCACATGACTCTGCTCGCCATGAACGACACGGGCTACCGCAATCTCATGAAACTGGCCTCGCGTGCCTACCTGGAAGGCTTCTACTACAAACCGCGCATGGATGCTGAGCTGCTGGCCGAGCATCACGAGGGCATCGTTGCGCTGTCCGGATGTCTCGGAGGTCATGTCCCGCAGCTGCTTGCTCCTGACGCCTACAACGAGGAGGGCAACCAGGGTCAAGTCCGGGACTACGACGCGGCTGTTGCTGCTGCGGCGATGTATCAGGACATCTTTGGGCGGGAGAACTGGTTCATCGAGATCCAAGACCATGGAATTCCGGCGCAGCAGAAGGTACTCGGCGATTTGCGCAAGATCGCCTCAGATATCAATGCGCCGCTGATTGCCGCCAACGACAGCCACTACACCTACGCTCATGAAGCGGATACGCACGATGTGTTGCTCTGTATCCAGACCGGATCCAACCAGGCGGACGAGGATCGATTCAAGTTCCAAGGGTCCGAGTTCTACATCAAGAGCGCCGAGCAGATGAATGCCCTCTTCCCCGAAGAGGATTTCCCGGGAGCGTGCTCCAACACGCTGCTTGTCGCCGAAAGGGTCGACCACCAAATCGAATTTGGACGGATCCTGCTGCCACAGTTTCCCGTCCCTGAGAACCACACGGAGCGAAGCTACCTCGCCGAGCTGGTAGTCGAGGGGGCTCGTCGTCGCTACGGAGATCCGCTCCCAACCGAGGCGAGAGAACGGATCGAGTATGAGCTGAATGTCATCGATGACATGGGCTTCTCCGCATACTTCCTCATCGTGTGGGACCTGATCCGCTACGCCAATGAGCGGAAGATTCGGACCGGTCCGGGCCGGGGAAGCGCAGCGGGCTCGATCGTGGCCTATTGCCTCGGCATTACAAAGCTGGATCCGATCGAGTACGACCTCATCTTCGAGCGGTTCCTCAATCCGGGTCGCAAAGAGATGCCCGATATCGACATGGATTTTGATGAGCGCTACCGGGGCGACATGATTCGCTACTGCTCAGAGAGATACGGCTCGGACCACGTCGCGCAGATCATCACGTTCTCGACCATCAAGGGCCGGCAAGCCATTCGTGACGCCGCCCGAGTTCTCGGTTTTCCTTACGGGCTGGGCGACAGGGCGTCAAAGCTGATGCCGCCGGCGATTCTCGGCAAGGAAGCCACCCTGGCGCAGTGCCTGGAAGAGCCGGGTCCGGAGGCATCTGCGACCGTCCGAGACTGGTACCAGGGGGCGCACGGCTTACGTGAGCTCTACAGCCAGGACCCCGACGTGAAGAAGGTGGTCGACACTGCACGTGGGCTCGAGGGCTTGCGGCGGCAGGACTCAATTCACGCGGCGGCAGTGGTCATTGCTCCGACCCCCCTTACCGAGATCGTCCCGCTGCAGCAAAAGGGTGAGGGCGCAGAGATCGTCACTCAGTACGAGATGCACGGTGTCGAGGAACTTGGTCTCCTCAAGATGGATTTCTTGGGACTGCGGAACCTGGCAACGATCGAGCGATCGTTGGAGCTCATCGAAGCCAACACGGGGACGCGGCCGGACATTGATGAGATACCACTCGATGACGCCAAGGTGTACGAAATGCTGCAGTCCGGGGATTCGATGGGTGTCTTTCAATTCGAAGGGGGCCCGATGCGGGCGCTCATGCGTAACCTGCGGCCGGACAAATTCGAGCATTTGACTGCCCTCAACGCGCTCTACCGACCTGGTCCGCTCGGCGCCGGGATGCACCTGAAGTATTCGGACCGCAAGAACGGTCGGGAGCCCGTGGACTATCCCCATCCCGCCTTGGAGGAAATCCTTGGTGACACCTACGGAATCATGGTGTTTCAGGAACAGGTCATGCAGACGGCTCGCAAAGTGGCCGGATACTCAATGGCCGAGGCGGATCGGCTTCGTAAGGCCATGGGAAAGAAGATCGCCGCAGTGATGGCGGCCGAGGAGCAGAAGTTCATCGAGGGCAGCGTTGCGAACGGGACTGCGGCCGATCATGCCAAGGAGTTATTCGGCTTCATTGAGCATTTTGCGGGATACGGCTTCAACAAGTCGCACTCGGCGGCTTATGCACTCGTGGCCTACCAGACTGCATGGCTAAAGGCACACTATCCCGCCGAGTACATGGCAGCTTTGCTGACCGCGGTCAAGCGCGACAAGGACCGCACCGCCCTGTATCTGCACGAGTGCCGGCAGATGGGGATCCGAGTCCTCGTGCCCGACGTAAACAGATCGGACGTCGACTTCTCCGCCGTCGGTGGAGACATCACATTCGGGATGTCGGCGGTACGCAATGTGGGCGAAGCGGTCGTCAAATTGATCATCGAAGAACGACGGCGCGACGGAGAGTTCACTTCGTTTGGCGACTTCATCAACAGGGTCGACCTCGCCGTGCTGAACAAGCGGACAATCGATTCTCTGATCAAGGCAGGAGCGTTCGATTCGCTCGGGCACACGCGACGCGGTCTGTTCGAGACTTACCTCGACACGCTTGATGCCACTATCTCGCGGAGACGGGCCGAAGAGATGGGCCAGTACAGCTTGTTTGGTGAGGGCGGCGACGAGATCGAGGAAGTCGAGATCGCCATCCCCGCGCACGACTGGGAGAAGAAAGTCCAGCTCGGCTTCGAGAAAGAGATGCTCGGCCTGTATGTGTCCGACCATCCGCTATTCGGAATCGAGCGGGCCCTCCAAGCCATTTGCACCTGCACGGTGCCGGGGCTGTGGGAGCGGGAAGACAAGGACAAGGTGACGATCGGGGGAGTGGTCGGCTCCATCACGCGGCGCTACACAAAGAGCGGCGATCCCATGCTGTTCTTCATTCTGGAGGATCTGCAAGGCAGCACCGAGGTCGTTGCCTTTCCCAGAGTCGTCGCCGAGTTCGGCCCGTTGGTCCGTGAGGACGCCATCGTCGTAGTCACCGGTCGCGTCGATCATCGCGGCGATGATGTGAAGTTCATCGCTCAGGAGCTGCGTGAGCCTGAGCTCACTGAAGAGTCGATGGTGCGATTGCGCGTGCCGGCCGCCCGGCTGTCTCGCAACATGGTCGACCGCTTGCGTGCCGCCCTGCAGAACCATCCGGGTGGCGCTGCGGTCTATCTGCACATGACCTCGGATAATGGGGAGAAGGTCGTCCGTCTCGGTGAGGACCATCGGGTCGAACCCCGCTCTGCGCTCTTCGCCGAGCTGCGCGAGCTGCTCGGCCCCTCCGCCGTACTCTGACACCTAGGACAGCAGTCGGTCTGCGAGGTCTCCGGATTCCTCGAGGAGGCCGGCGAGTGCGTCTACCGACGTTGGGGAATGATCGGCCCAGGGTATTTCGTGCAGGTGCAAGCCGTAGCGGGCGACGAACTCCTGCTTGACCTCATGCTGAAGCCGCACTTCGGCAGCCCACCTGCTCAAGTTCTCTCTTGCCGCGATGCGCAAGTCTGACCCGATATCCGGGCTGCGCAGGTTGCGGGAGTGAGTCCAGCGTTCGGGAAGCTGTCTGTTGAACACAACGGTCTCCGGACGACCCGGCCCGCCTTCCAACTCCTCGAAGAAGCGGCGAGCTTCGCGCAAGGGAGTGGGCTCAGCGGTAGTGACCACAATCGAAGTTGCCTCGCGGAGATGTGCGTCGATGGCCTTCGAGCGCCGGGAGATGCCGTCATGGAGTGAGCGCAGGTCCAGCAGGAATTCTGCGATTTCCTCCAGCAGCGGCCCGCCGAGAACGGTGTCGGCAAGCCGGAGCGCGGGTCGGGCGGTTACCTTGTAAAGGGCGCGGCGACCCGGAATGCTGGCTCCCGTGAGCCAGCGCAGCAGACGGCCCCCGATTACCTCGCGCATCCTTGCGGGTGCGGTATAGAAGTCGAGGCCCCCTCCGGCTGGTGGCGTATCGACCACGATCAGATCCCAGCGATGAGATTCGACGTGCTCGCTCATCTGCTCGCCGGCCGCGTATGCCTGCGCCGCAGGAAATCGGTCGGCCAGCGCCCGGAAGAACGGATCGTTCAGGAGGCGGTTGGCCACCTCGGGCTCAGCATGACGGTGGACCGTTGCCTCCCAGGATGCCGAAACGTCGAGCATGGCAGCGGATAGCTTCGGCTGCTCGGCAACCGGCTCGGGGTGATTGTCGAGAGATTCCAGCCCAAGGGCATTGGCAAGCCGTCGAGCCGGGTCGACCGTCATCACACAGGTGATGAGCCCGTGTCGAGCTGCGGTCACCCCGAGCGCAGCGGACAGGGTGGTCTTACCTACTCCGCCGGCGCCGGTGATCACGAGAACCCGGGTGCTCATTCTTGACCGTCCCAGATATCGGCAAGTTGCTCGGCGACCTCGGCCGGGGTGTGAATGCCGAAGAGGTAAGGCAGGCGAGGCCCGGCGGGCATCTCGTCGAGCCAGCGTTCCTGTTGGGCTAGGACGGCAAGATGATGGGTTGCTGCCTCGCGGTGGGGACCATCGGGAAGCGTTGCTACGGTGGCCTCGTCGAGCTGCAAGTCGGGGAGTACGCGGTTGACGACGACGGTGTCGAGACCGACGACGGGTTCTGCTTCCAGGAGCTCGAGGGTGTCCTTTGTCTCGAGCACCGGCAGCTCATCGGGGGTGGTCACCAGGACGAGCGAGACTGCCTCGGGGTCGGCAAGAGCAGAGCTCATCCGCTCCGCCTGGGCGCGGATCGGTCCTCCGGGAACCAGCTCGGCGATCGTGCTGGGGGCGCGGAGATAGGAGAAGAGCTGCCCCAGCGGCGGCGCATCGACTAGGACGAGATCGTATCTGCCCTGCCACATCTCATACACCGGTTTGCCGATGGTGACGATCTCACGGACTCCGGGAGCCGTCTCGGCGAGGACGCTGAGTGCCCGGGACAGGACTTTGGTGGGGGCAGCGCGCGGTACATGGAGTTGTAATCGCAGGTACTCGTCGAGGGCGTCGCTGCGGTTGACGGCCAGCGCAGTTACTCCCGGTCGAACCAAGTGCGGGGCGTAAGTCAGTCGCTTGGTCGAGAGGTGGAGGCCGGCTCCGATGCCTTCGACCATGCCGATGACAAGGACCTGGAGCCCGCGGCGGGCCGCCTGCAACGCCAGCGACGCAGTGACAGCAGACTTGCCGACGCCGCCCTTGCCGGAGACAAAGGTCATCTTGCGATCGAGCATCACTACGAGCGTAGGGCGTCCCCGGTTCGGGGCCAAGACAACGGTGGTCCCGGGGGGCCACTAGCCTGAGGCACACCATCGCCAGGAGGAAGAACCAGTGGCTCAACTCGACGTTGCAGAATTCCTTGCCAGGTTCCGCGCCCGCGCAGCCGCCGTGAAGGACAGAGGAATACCACCGCTCGAAGGCGAGGCGCGTCAACAGTTCATTCGACAGGCGGAGAAGGACTATCTCGACTACTCCCTCGTCGGCTCCGCGTCATGGGCTATTGAGGACGATCACCTGGTCCTGCGGATCCCGCTCGCCTAGCTCAACTCTCCGGTTCGGCTATACCCCGCGCGGCTCGCTTGGCGGCCGCCCGCCGTTCTCCCTCGAGCCGAGCCAGGTCGTAGTCGGCGTGATCCACGTAGCTCATCGCATCGGCGATCAATCGATGCCCGGCCTGTTTCGCAATCAGCCGGTGCATTTCCTGGCATACCCGCCGGTATCCAGGATGCCCACCTGCGCCCGTGCGTAGCTCGAGAAGGTGGAACGCCTCCCGAGCGTTGAGTTGGAGGAAGAACCGGATCCGGTAGGCGAACGGTACGACGTATTGGGCCACACTCGGGCCAAGATCGGCGGCAATGCCGTCGTAACTCGCCGCTGCCCTGGCCATCGCCTCCTCCCACAGTTCCCGGGCCCCGATGTCGACGATGGCTTCCGGGGTGATGTAACCGTGGGCCGGCGAGAGTTGCTGCCACTCGATCGACAGCATGCGGTGACGCTGCAGATCGCGAAAGATGCCGTAGTCGCAGAGAATGTCGAATCGGTAGTCAGTGCGCTCCAGGGCACGGCCCGGCTTGTGTCGTCGGTTGCGGCGGTCACCTATGTAGGCACGGATGAGCTCCGTTCTTCGCTCCTCGGGAAGGCTTGCGACCAGGGCAAGGAGTTGATCATCGGGCAGATCCGTATACGCGTATAGGGATGCCGCTGCGATCTTGAGCTCGGCATCTTCGTCCCATTCGACCAGGGTGACCTCCGGACGTGGCTCCGGAGCGGTGGAGATCTCGCCGGCGAGATCGTTCATACGCTCCGTGATCTCGCTCAGATATGCACTCCAATCGATGCCGCGGCTCGGAGCGTCGACACGCTTCATGAAGGACGGGATGACCTTGCGGAGCTCGGTGAGCATGAGGTCGGCATACTGGCGGACCTCGGCAAGCGGGTGGGAACGCATTCTGACCAACATCATCTCGTAGGCCTGGCCCGATCCGAAGATCCCAACGTTGGAAGTCGTGGCCGCTGGGAGCAGGCCGCGGACATCGTCACACGCTTTGGCCCGAATCGTTGAACGCCAAACGAAATTGGAGTCCGACTCTTGTTTGGGATAAAGGGTCTCGTAGTACGGCACCAGCCGCTCGATCAGCTGCGCATAGGTGGTAAACAACCATTCCATCGTTGCAACGAAAGGTTCGCGGTGACGAGATGCGGCTATCTCGGGTGGAACCATGTAGCGATAGCGGTCGCCCAGACGCTGGTCATAGAAGATGTAGCGCGTGCTTTGCTCGAGATAGGACGCCAGGCGGCCCCATTCGAGCACCTTGGTCAGTACATTCGATGCCTGCTCACAAGCGAGGTGGGCTCCACCGAGCTGGGCGACCGAATCGTCGCCGTACTCGGAGAAGACGCGATCGTAGAGATCCTGGGCCCTTTGCAGGCGCACGGTCGGGTCTCCGGCATCGATCTGATCAGCGATGTTGGCGACGCCGATCTCGGGTTGGTTGTGAAATTCGTCGAGAAATAGGCGCCGCACGGACTTGGGAGACCGGCTGTAGCGGGCAAACAATGCGCCCTTCACCACCTCCGGCAGATTGACGATCGCAAACACCGGGCCATCGAGGTTGGTGAAGAAGCGCGCGAGCACACGGCGCTCTTCGGTAGTGAATTGCTCTGAGACGAAGTCCATCTTGCACTCGAGTCGATACCGGAGAGCACCCTAACCGCTGGCCGCACAAATCTCCGGATGCGCGTGCATGAATCGCGTTCCCGGGTATGCTCCGCGCCATGCTCGTCCTGCGCGCAATCATTGCTGTCTTGATCGGTGCTGCCATTGCGGTCGCTCTCATTCCGTTGGCAGTGCTCCTCGATCTGCGCCGCGGCGGTTCGGGCTGGGGGCTGTGTGCGGAGGGACTGACGGAATGTCGTAACAGCTATTTCGCCGGATTCGAGTTGATCGGCTGGATCTTCGCTGCCCTGTTCATAATCCTGGGCATGATCGCAATGTGCGTCAGGATCCTGCGCTACCTTGAGCATCGCTCCGGAAAAGACTCAGACATGGTCGTGCAATGACCGAGTCATCCGAGGAAATCCTCCTACCGCTGCGGGATCGCTTCCCGGACTACCTGGCGACGTTCGGGATTCTCTGGGCAGCGATTGTCTTGATCGGGCTGGCGATTGGGATCTTCACGGGGGCGTCGCTGGTCGAGGGGATCGCCTATGTCGCGCTGGCGACCGGCATTGCGCTGCTGCTGGCCGGGGGAGCGAGCGGCGGTGGTTACACGAGCCTGGGTATGGGCGCGGCCGGAGCAATTTTCGGGGCACGGCAGCGTCATGATGACGAATTCGACGATGCCGAGGTGCGGCGTGGGCGGCTGAAACGCGTCGACGCTCAAGAACGGCTCCGGCGGGGCCTGCGGCCGGAGAAGAACCCCCGTGCGTTTTGGCAGGTTATTGCGGGTGCGATCAACCTGGCTGCGTCGATGGCGTTGCTGATGGTCTTCTCGGGTTGATCTTCGGGGTACCGGTGGGGCCAACCGGAGCGTCAGCGAATGGTAACGGTTGAGCCCTCGATCGACTCGAGTTCAACCACCGAGTGGACCTTCCAACCGTGACGCTCGAGGCGCTCCCGGCCTCCCTGCCAGCACTTCTCGATTGCGAATCCAAAACCGAGTAGTTCGCAGCCTGCCTCGGTTGCGATCTCCCCAAGGGCTTCGGCGGTCCTGCCCCGGGCCAGGAAGTCGTCGACAATGATGAGACGGAGTCCGGGCGGGAGCACTCGCCGCGCCACCTCGACTCGGTACTCGACACCTTTCGTCGGCGATGTGACTTCCCGGGCGAATGAGTAGCGGTCCCCGGTCCCGAGGTACTTCTTGGCGTATACCATCGGAATTCCCATCGTGTGCGAGCAGGCCATCGCGGGAGGGATCCCGGAGGCTTCGGCCGTCAGAATGAGATCAGGGCTGAGGTCGGAGAACGCCTCGGCGAGAGAACGACCTACCGAAGCGATCACCCCGGGTTCGACACGGTGATTGAGAAACTCATCAACCAGGACGAGATTGCCCTCGACTCGGGCACGTTCAACAACGGCTGTGTGCAGATCCACAAACGAGATCGTAGCCGGTTCTACCCACCCCTAGACTTCGAGCCCTATGCCGGTTATCCCTCCTGTTGAGCTTCCCCTACCGCAACGCCGCCGGGCGGCTCGGGTGGTGCTGCGTCGGCTGCGCCGTCTGTACCCGGAGATGAAGACCGCACTTGACCACGACGATCCCTGGCAGTTGCTCGTTGCGACGGTGCTATCGGCGCAGACAACGGACGAAAATGTGAACCGGGTCACTCCGGTCTTGTTCAGTCGCTGGCCGACACCCGCGGACCTTGCAGTCGCCCAACCGGAAGACGTAGAGGAAGTGATCTTCTCCACCGGCTTCTATCGTCAGAAAACCAAATCGGTGCTCAGCCTTGCGGCGGATCTGGTAGAACGTTTCGCCGGTGAGGTTCCCCGAGATCTTGATGCGCTGGTCACCCTCAAGGGTGTCGGCCGGAAGACCGCCAGCGTCGTGCTTGCGGAGGTGTGGGATGAGCCGGCAATCGCCGTTGATACGCACGTCACGCGCGTTTCGCAGCGGTTGGGCCTCACCACCAACGATGATCCGACGCGGATCGAGGGAGACCTGAAAGACCTCTTCCTCGAGGAAACCTGGTCCGGGATATCCATGCGATTCATCCAGTTCGGACGGGATATGTGCGACGCGCGCAAGCCGCGTTGCTGGGAATGCCCCCTGCGCGATCGCTGTCCTTATCAGCCAAAGACGCGGCGGCCTCGGGTCGGGCGGTGACCGCCAGTCGACTGGATCGAGACATACTCCGCCTGGCCGTACCAGCGCTGGGCACCCTGGCTGCCGATCCGATCGTGTCGCTCGTCGACACCGCGTTTGTTGGTCAACTGGGCAAGACGCCTTTGGCGGCTCTCGGTGTCTCGGTCGCAGTTTTCTCCGTTGCCTTTTTCCTCTTCAATTTCCTCGCTTACGGGACAACGCCGCTCATTGCCGGTGCGGTGGCGCGAGGTGACGGAGACCACGCAGGACGTATCACCCTTGGTGCGTTGACCCTGGGGATCGGTGTCGGTCTCGTTGCCGCCGTATTGCTCGGATGGTTTGCCGACCCGGTGCTGCGGCTGATGGGCGCCGAGGCTGAGTTGCTCGACGAGTCAGCGATCTACTTGCGGATCAGAGTGCTCGGGATGCCGGCTGTGCTGCTGGCGACTGTGGCGCATGGCGTCTTTCGCGGATACCAGGACACCAAGACCCCCATGTTTGTCACTGGTTCGATTTCGCTCTTCAACCTGGTCCTCGATCCGCTGCTCATTTTCGGCTTCGATTGGGGGCTGGCGGGTGCGGCTTGGGCCACGACTATTGCGCAATGGCTTGGAGCTCTCATCTTCGTCGCCCTCTTCTGGACCCGGCGCCGGCGGTTCTCCCTGCGAGCGCAGTGGCCGGGGATGGCGGCCCTGCGCCCGCTGCTGGGAGCGGGTCGCGCTCTGGTCATCCGGAGCGGCGCGCTGCTCGGAGCATTCACCTTGGCGACCGCGGTTGCCACCAGACAGGGGGAAGAGGTGGTTGCAGCTCATCAGGTAGCATTCCAGCTCTGGATCTTCCTGGCGCTGGTCATCGATGCGCTGGCCATCGCCGGTCAGGCCCTGGTCGGGTTGCACTTCGGTGCTGATCGCAAGCTGGCTCGGGCCTATGCGCATCGCCTGCTGGGTTGGGGAATCATCGGGGGTCTCATTCTCGCCGGGATCATGGCGAGCGGTTGGAGCGTTCTCCCGGATCTCTTCACCAACGATACGGTCGTCGTCGCCGAGGTTGTCGGTGTCTACGCCTTCATCGTTGCGATGCAGCCGCTCAATGCCGTGGTCTTTGTGTGGGATGGCATTGCCATCGGTGCATCCAGATTCGGGTTTCTTGCGTGGAGTACCGTTGCCGCCGCGGTATTCACTGCGGTTGTGTTGGCTGTCGTTCAGCTTCAGGGCTGGGGTCTGCAGGGCGTGTGGTGGGCTCTGGCGGTGATGATGGTGATTCGCTTCCTGGCTCTTGCCTGGTGGCATGTCGTTGGGCCCCTCGGGAGCGCACAAGATCCATCCCGCGAGTCTCCGGCAGCAGCGTGACCAACAACATGGCAATGACCAAGCCGCCGGCGAGGGCGGTGATGGTCGTGGACAGCCCGATCCGATCGACAACAACGCCACCGATTACAAAGCCGGCGATGCTGCCACCGATTGCCACGTTCGTAATCCAGCCTGCGGCGGTGGCTCGTACCCGGGTAGGGAACAACTCAGAGCGGTGGGAGGCCATCGCCGGGGTCAGCATGCCGAGACCCATCGTTGCCAGGAATATGGCCGGGGCGAGCACCCACCCGCTGTCCATTGTGTAGAAGCCGACCCCACCGATGAGCCCGGTAATCATCGCCGCGATCGTGGTGCGCTTGCGCCCGATCTGATCGGCCATCCTGCCCCCGATGATGACACCGGCCGTGCCGAGACCGCTGAAGACCATCAGTAGGAAGCGAGCTGGGGCGGTTTCCCAGGCGAGATCATCGACAAGCCGTTCCATTACGAACGAGGTCGCCGGCGATGAGAACATGGCGATCAGGAATGCGATCGCGGCTAGTGGCCAGAAGTGACGCCCCAGTCCCGCCCGCAGTGCGGACCGGAACGTGACCTTCTTGCTGAACGAGACGAAAGCCCGGCTTTCCTTGAGGAACCGTAGAAGCATGGGGAGGCCGAGCAAGCCGATTCCGGTGAAAGCGAACAGCAACCGGAAGGCATCGTCGGAACGGTCGGCGATCGGGAGCAGGGCAAGGCCCAGGCCTGAACCGGCCGCTCCTGCCAGCGCGTAGAGGCCGATCCCGAGAGCCCGAATCCGCGGGCTGAGTTCTTCTGCAAGCATCACGATGGCAAGGCCGGCGACGGCAATCACAGCAATGCGGGTAAGGCTTTGCGTTGCGGTGAAGGTAACGGGATCCGGCGCCAATGCCGTGAGCAGATTGCCGATGGGGAGCAGCGCGAACGCCACCAGGAAGGGGACACGCCGTCCGCGCCGATCGGCCAGCACCATGAAGAGAAGCCCGATGAACGAAGCAAGCCGGGTGGCGGCAAACACCCAATTCATGCCCCCTTCGCTTATGTCGAGAGCATTGCGAGCAAACGGAAGCGTATGGCTGAGCTGACTGCCCCCGTATCCGGCGATGAGGGCGACAAATAGCATCAGAGTCAGCACCCGGCGATCCCGAATAGTGAAATCGGAGATCACGGCCATCGTTTACTCAACCCCTCTGCGTTGCGAATCAGCGAGCCGAGGTTACCCTGCTGTGACGGTGCGGGTATTCATCGTCTGTTCACACGATGATCGGAACAAACCGATCCTCTGCTGCGTTGTGAGCCGACAGGGCCTAGACAGGAGAGAGTTGTGAGCGAGTTGGCCATCGTTGCTGCGGTCGACACGTCGCTGGTGGCGGCAGTGCTCGCCGGGGCGGCCTCTTTTCTGTCGCCGTGCGTCCTGCCGTTGCTTCCCGGCTATCTCAGCCTCATGTCGGGTTACTCGACGCGCGACATCGCGGAGGGCAATGCTTCGATGTGGAAAGTCACCAGAGCAACGTTGCTGTTCATTTTCGGCTTCACCCTCGTGTTTGTGGTCTTATTCGGCGGGGCCGCCTCGTCGTTCGGTCGATTTCTGTCCGAGAGCATTTTCACGACCATCGCCGGCTGGGTAATCATCGTGATGGGGCTCTTCATCGCCGTCACCGCCATATGGCAGCCGGAGTTCTTGCTGCCGGTGATGAAGGACCGGCGCAAGGATGTACGTCCGAGCCGTTTCGGCGTATTCGCTCCGCCGATCATGGGGATGGCTTTTGCTTTTGGGTGGACACCGTGCATTGGCCCGTTCCTCGGTGCTGCGATCACGCTCGGGCTCAGCGCCGAAACCGGCGGTGAGACGGGCCGGGCAATGCTGGTACTCGGTTTCTACTCCCTGGGTCTTGGTGTCCCCTTCCTGATTTCCTCGCTGCTGCTGGCCAAGACGTTCTCGGTAGTCAACGGCATCAAGAGGTTTCTCACTCCCATTAGCGTCGTTTCCGGGCTGGTACTGGCAGGGTTCGGGGTCCTGATGGTGACCGGGCAGGTCAACGAATTGTCTTCGTTCTTCGACCGGGTGCTGCGCTGGATAGGGCTGGAGAGCCTGACCACGGTCTAACCTCGGCTCATGACTCCGGATCTCTCGCGGGACAAGTTTGTTGCTCTGGCGCAACGGTATGCCGTGGTACCGGTTTCGATCGAAGTGCTCGGAGACCGCGAGACTGCCGTCTCGGTATTCGAGAAGCTCGTTGGCGACAATCCAGGGTTCTTGCTGGAGTCGGTCGAGGGCGGGGAGCGGTGGGCGCGTTGGTCGTTCGTTGGCACCCGACCCGAATTCACTCTGGCGGCGCACAACGGGATCAGTTCCTTCTCGCCGTCGGGTCGCACTGTCCCGGCAGGCGACCCGCTCGACGTGTTGGAGGAGACAATCTCCTCCCTATCGGTGCCTACCCCCGCTGAGTTGGGTCACTCGGCGGATCATCCGCCGCTCCATTCAGGTGCGGTGGGCTTTCTGGCCTACGACGCAGTTCGCCATATCGAACGCCTACCCAACCGACCGAGCGACGATCGGGGTCTGCCCGAGATGGCCTGGCAATTCTTCGGCCTGCTGGCTGCGGTGGACCGCTTCCGGGAGACAGTGCATCTGGTCCGCAACGTATTCGTCGGAACGAGCGACCCGGGAGCCGCCTACGACAGTGCTGTCGAGGATCTCAAAGAAGCCGCGTCCCGTCTGGTGTCCTCCGCGCAATACGTCGCACGGTCTCGACCGCCATTCCAGACCCGCCCTTGCGCACGAGCGAACATGAGCCAAAAGGAGTTCGAGCGGGCTGTTGTTACAGCGAAAGAGCACATCAAGATGGGAGATGCGTTCCAGATCGTTCCATCGCTACGTCTCGAGGTCGATCTGGAGGCCGATCCATTTTCGGTCTACAGAGCACTTCGCCTGGTCAACCCTTCTCCATTCATGTTTTTCCTTCGCCACGAGAGCATGGCCATCGTCGGATCGTCTCCTGAGCTGATGGTTCGTGCCCGCGACGGCATTGCTACCAGCCGGCCGATTGCCGGGACCAGGCCCCGCAGCACAAATCCGGAGGAAGACCTGCGACTCGAGAGAGAATTGCTGGCAGATCCCAAGGAACGAGCCGAGCATGTGATGCTCATCGACCTGGCCCGAAACGACCTGGGCCGTGTCTGCGAGTTCGGTAGCGTGCACGTCGATGATCTCATGGTGATCGAACGCTATTCACACGTAATGCACATTGTGTCGGGTGTTTCCGGCCGACTTCGACCGGACGTGGGGCCGATAGACGTGCTGCGGGCAACTTTCCCCCACGGCACCGTATCGGGAGCTCCCAAGGTTCGGGCCATGGAGATCATCGATAGTCTCGAGCCCACGGCACGCGGCCCTTATGCAGGTGCGGTCGGCTACATAGACTTCTCCGGGAATCTCGACACAGCGATTGCACTCCGCACGATGATTGCTGCCGATCGCAAAGCCTGGGTCCAGGCCGGCGCCGGGGTTGTTGTCGACAGCGATCCGACTGCCGAATACCACGAGTGCATGAACAAGGCAGCTGCGGTGCTTGCGGCAGTGGAAGCGGCGAGAAGTGTCTGAACCACTCTCTCTGGGCCGCTTGGCCGATGGAGGGGCGGTCGCCGTGGAAGGCCGCCTCGGCTTGGTCTGGGTCACCGGGCCTGATGCAGTGACCTTCCTCGACGGGATCCTCAGCCAGAGCGTCGCAGCTACCGGTTGCGGGGCAACCGCGCGGTCGCTGCTACTCGCCCCCAACGGCAAAATGCGGGCAACACTGTTTCTCCTCCGGGGAGAGGACCGGGTGGGTCTCGTTTGCGACGCGGGTCGGGTCGACACCGTCATTGCAGACCTGAGCAGGTTCAAGATTCGGGTGGATGTGGCCATTGAGCTCGACCGGCGTCCCGTCTACGAAGTCTGGGGAGCAACCCGAGCTGCTGATGGAGTGCCCGCCATCGGATCCTGGACCGAGGAAGCCGGAAGGCTTGCCTTTGCGATGCCGCTGGCACGTCACAATCTACCCCGCAGGGTGGTGGTCGGTCCTGCGCCCGACACCCCCTTGGTCGATCACTCGGAGATTGATGTTGTTCGCATCGAGGCAGGTGAACCGGTGATGGGTGTCGACCTGGATGACCGGACGATCCCGCAAGAGGGGGTGGATGTGGCGGACTATGTCGACTTCACTAAAGGCTGCTACCTGGGCCAGGAGCTGGTGGCGAGGATCGATTCCAGGGGCCACGTAAACCGCCGCCTGGTCGGACTCGACATCGAGGGCGATCAGATTCCCGGCCACGGCATCCCGGTGGAGCGAGATGCTCGTGAAGTGGGCATTGTCACTTCGGCAAGCTGGTCGGCATCCCGGGGGCGGGTCATCGCCTTGGGCATGCTGCGGGTCGAGATCGAGCCGGAGGATCAGGTCACCGTAGAGATGAGATCGGCACAGGTGGTCGCGCTGCCGATGTCTTGGTGAATCCCTTACAGTCTTCAAACAACTCGAACCGATACTGCTGGAGTTGGAAAGGCTGCGTGTGACCGCAAGCAAGACAATCCTTCTCATTGAGGACGAAGAGGAAATCGCCGACCTACTACGGCTCTACTTCGAGCGGGAGGGGTTTCGACTTATCCATGCTGCCTCCGGTGAGCTCGGGCTGGAGCGCGCCAAGCGGGGAGATGTGCGGGCGACGCTGCTCGATATCGGGCTCCCCGGTATGGACGGTGTCGAGGTGTGCCGCAGGCTCCGTGCACAGTCGGATATCCCGATCATCATGCTGACAGCGCGGGACTCAGAAGTCGACAAAGTAGTTGGTCTCGAGATCGGTGCCGACGACTACGTCACCAAACCCTTCTCCCCGCGCGAGTTGGTCGCCAGGGTCAAAGCAGTTTTGCGGCGAAGCGAAGAGCGGCCGGTGGCAACGCAGGCTGTGTCGGTCGGGGGTTTTCACATCGACAGTGGACGCCGTCAAGTCGAACTTCCCTCTGGTGATGTTGTACGACCGACCGCACGTGAGTTTGATCTCCTCTGGTACCTGGCCTCCCACCCGGGATTGGTCCTCTCCCGGCAGCAGGTTCTCGAAGCCGTATGGGGATATGACTACTTCGGGGAAACCAGAACCGTCGACGTCCACGTGCGGCAGCTGCGTAAGAAGCTGCCCGAAATCCCCATCGAGACAGTGTGGGGTGTTGGCTACCGAATGGGTGACTGAGCGATGCGACGCCAAGTCCTGTGGAGCGCGCTGGCAGTCGCAGCAGTGACGCTGCTGGCAGGTCTGGTTGCCGGGGCCGCAATCCGCGGGAACCTGGTTGCCGAATCGGAGTCGGAGTTGTTGCGTCAGGCAGAGGCAACGGCAACGCTCGTTACGGCAACGTTACGGGAAGGCCTGTCGACTGATCAGCAAGCCAATGCTGCCCAGATTGTGCGTACCCTCGAGATTGCCCGGGCCATCGGCGGCCACGATTACGTCGAAGCAAGACTGCGTTGGGGAGAGAACAACCGGCCCATCGCTGCCGCGCTGCCGGCAACTCCTTTACTCGATACCCTTGGTGAGGACCCGCCGCGCGACGAGGTCATCGGAACTGAAGTTGATGGCGAGCCGGTGTTGGCGTACGTGCGATCCGTACCCCTTGCGATCCGTCGCGATGCACGAGTGTTGATCGCGATAGGGAGAACAGAGCCCCTTCTGGCGACCAATGTACTGCTGCGTCCTTTGCTCTTCTCGCTCGGGATCGGTGCCATCCTTGCCGTGTTCCTAGCTGGCGCGGTGGCTAGACGGGTAGGCCGTCGGCTGGACGAACTCGGGGAAGCTTCCTCGCGTTTGGCGGCCGGTGACTACGAGGTCAGGGCTCCCGATCACGGCAAGGACGACGTTGATCGGCTCGGCGGGGCATTCAATGAGATGGTGGCCCGCCTCGCGGCGGCCCGGCGGCGGGAACGGGATTTCTTGATGAGCGTCGGACACGACCTGCGGACTCCACTGACCACGCTGAAGGGCTATGCGGAGGCCTTGGATAACGGTGATATCGAAGGCGATGATCTGCACAGGGTCGGCGGGGTCATGCGCCGGCAGACCGATCGGCTCAGTCGGCTGATCGAGGACCTGACTCTGCTTGCGCGGCTCGAGGCGCGTGAGTTCACGCTGCGACCTGAGAAGGTCGATATCGCCGCGCATGTCGGAGAACTGGTCGACGTTCATCGCGTTCGGGCTGCCGAGATTCATGTCGAGCTGGCGTCCCAGCTTGCCGAGGTTGGCCAGGTGGCGATAGACCCGGATCGGGTCGATCAGATCCTGGGCAACCTAATAGACAACGCACTTCGCTACACACCGGAAGGCGGCACAATCCTTCTCTCGCTAACCGGCGCCGTCGGCGAGATCGTTCTCACAGTGGCCGATACCGGGCCGGGCATCGATCCGGACGATCTGGGTCGGGTCTTCGAGCGCCTCTACGTGGCGCAGCGATACCGGCCGGTTCGGCCCGCAGGATCGGGTCTCGGCCTAGCCATAGTGAAAGAACTCGCTGAGGCAATGGGCGGTTCGGTGGCCGTCAGCAGCACGCTCGGACGAGGAACAGAGGTGCAGGTGCGCCTTCCCGTGTCAGCCCGCATCGCCTGAGGTAAAGCCGACTGCAGGCTAGATTCGGCTCCTTCATGCGAGTTGCGATTGTGCTCCTGATTCTCTTTGTACTCGGCGGCTGTGCGCCGGGCGAAGACTTGCTGGGAGAGGACCTGTATGTCCGTTCGTGCGCAGCATGTCACGGGCTGGACGGCGACGGCGGGATCGGTCTCGATATCGGGCCGGGATCGAACACGGATGTCAATCTCACCGATGAGCAGATCGCAGGCGTCATCACCGTAGGTCCGGGAAACATGCCTGGATTCCCGCGATTGACTCCCGACCAGCTGAGTAGCCTGGTGGCGTACGTCCGCAGCCTGTCGCAGTGAATGCACTGTCGCCGGGCCTTACCATTCCGACAGCATGCTCTCAGAAATCATTGCAGCAACGGCGCTCCGGATCGAGACCGGTGGCATCATCCGATCCGGGGAGGGACCGGTGCAGCGCGGATTCGGTGCGGCGCTACGAGTCTCCGGGCTGCAAGTGATCGCCGAAATCAAGAGACGTTCGCCATCACGCGGTGATCTCAACCTCAACCTGGACCCGGCCGAGCAGGCACGGGCTTACGCAGCCGGGGGAGCGGCGGCGATCTCGGTGCTGACCGAACCGGACTTCTTCGGCGGGTCGCTCGAGGATCTCGAAGCCGTGCGTGCAGCAGTTGAGTTACCGGTGCTGCGCAAGGACTTCATCATCGACCCGCGCCAGGTAGAGGAGTCGCGCGCCGCCGGAGCCGATGCTCTTCTGTTGATAGTTGCCGGGCTGGAGCCGGTCACACTGGGTGAGCTGCTGGCCGAGTGTGACACCGTCGGCATTGAGGCCCTGGTGGAGGCTCACGATGCGCGTGAAGCGAAGGCTGCCTACGCCGCAGGGGCGAGGATTGTCGGGATCAACAACCGTGATCTGCATACTTTTGTCACTGAACTCTCGGTGGCAGAGAGGGTCGCATCCGAGCTCGTCGGCGAAGCGGTGCGAGTGGCCGAGAGTGGAGTCTCCAGCCCGGCGGGAGCGGCAAGGATGGCGGCAGCCGGATACGACGCCATTCTCGTCGGGGAAGCCCTGGTGACCGCGCCCGACCCGGGTGGGCTCATAGCGGAGTTGAAGGCGGCCGCATCGTGACCTGGGTCAAGGTATGCGGGATGAAGACCGAGCATGATGTCGCCGTCGCAGTCGAGGCCGGTGCCGATGCGGTCGGCTTCGTCATCGTTCCTGGGTCGCCGCGGTTCGTATCGCTTGCGAAGGCGGTAGATCTGGCGGACGGCATTCCGATCGAGGCAGTTCTGCTTACCTACGATGCCGAGCCGGAGACCGTAGTGGAGACGCTGGCGACCACGTCGCTTACCGCAGTACAGCCTTACGGCAACAAGCGTCGAGCAGTTGCCCGCGCTTCGCTGGAGGCTGGTCACCAGGTCTACTTCCCGGTACGAGCCGCACCGGGGCTAGACCCGGCCTCGCTACCCGGGGTACCGCTCATCGACACCCCTTCGACGACACAGCTCGGAGGTACGGGCCGGGTATTCGATTGGACGATGGTTGCCGGTCTCGCCGTTCCGTTCGTCCTGGCCGGAGGGCTGAGTCCGCAGAATGTCAGCGCAGCTATCACCGCAGCCTCGCCGTGGGGGGTCGATGCATCCAGTGGTTTGGAGAGGTCATCCGGAGTCAAGGACCACGGTATGGTTGCTGACTTCATCATGAAAGCGAAGATGACGTGAGACTGGACCGACCAGACGACCAAGGAAGATTTGCCGAGTACGGCGGTCAGTTTGCCCCGGAAACGCTGATGCCGGCGCTCGAGGAGCTCGAAATCGAGTTCGCCAAGGCCTGGGATGACCCGGAGTTCCACGAACAATTGAACAAACTGCTGGCAGATTTCGTCGGTCGCCCCACCCCCGTGTACCGGGCCAAGCGCCTATCTGATCAGCTGGGCATTGATCTCTATCTGAAACGAGAAGATTTGGCGCACACCGGGGCGCACAAGATCAATAACACGATGGGCCAAGCGCTGCTGACCCGGCGGATGGGCAAGCATCGTGTCATCGCCGAGACCGGAGCCGGTCAGCACGGGGTGGCGACCGCAACTGCGTGTGCCCTTCTCGGTCAGGAATGTGTGGTCTACATGGGAGAGAAGGACATTGAGCGGCAGGCGCTCAATGTCCATCGAATGCGTATGCTCGGTACGGAGGTACGTCCCGTAACCTCGGGAGCCGGGACACTCAAGGATGCCGTATCGGCAGCAATGCGCGACTGGGTCGCGACAGTCGACACAACGCACTACATCATCGGCTCGGTTGTCGGCCCCCATCCGTTCCCCTGGATGGTCCGGGAATTGCAGAAGGTCATCGGCGAGGAGTTGCGCGACCAAATGGACGGGTCGGAGCGGCCGCAGCCCGACGTGATCGTCGCTTGCGTTGGCGGTGGTTCCAACGCCATGGGCATCTTCTACCCCTATGTTGGGTCGGGTGTGCGGTTGGTTGGAGTCGAAGCTGCAGGATATGGGCTGGAAACCGGAGAGCACGGCGCTTCCCTGGTCGCCGGTAGCCCGGGGGTGATCCACGGTTCCATGACTTACTTGCTCCAGGATGTTCAGGGTCAGATTCTCGAGGCGCATTCGATCTCAGCCGGGCTCGACTATCCCGGCGTAGGTCCCGAACATGCCTACTTCAAGGATCGAAAACTTGTCGAATACACATCGATTACAGACGAGGAGGCCGTGGAGGCGGTCAAGCTGCTTGCCTCGGTCGAAGGAATCATTCCCGCTTTGGAATCTGCGCACGCACTGGCGTGGATCGCCAAGGTGGCCGCTTCGCTGCGAGGGCAGACCGTCGTTCTCAATCTCTCCGGGCGTGGCGACAAGGACGTACAGCAGATAATCGATCTGGTGGATTCGGATGAGTAGGCAGCGGCTGGCCGAGCTCTTCTCCAGCTGCCGGGATGAGAATCGTGCGGCTCTGCTGCCGTATATGACCGCGGGCCTGCCGGACCCGGCAGGTTCGGTCCGCCTGTTCGCTGCGATGGCCGACGCCGGAGCCGATGGCTTCGAAGTAGGGATTCCATACGCCGACCCGCTGATGGATGGTCCCGTGATCCAGGAGGCGGGGGATCGAGCACTGGCGGCGGGATCGGGCGTCGACGTTGCGCTAGACATCCTCGGCCAGGTTGTGGCGACGACCGGCAAACCATCGGTCGTTATGACGTATGTGAACCCGGTGTTGCGGATGGGTGCGGACGCGTTCGCCGCGAGATTGAGTGGAGCAGGGGCGTCCGGTGCCATCATTGCCGACCTGCCCGTCGATGAGGCACGGCCTTTTGCGTCGGCTTTGGCGCGGCACGATCTCGGCCTTGTGCTCTTTGTCGCCCCGACCACCACCGAGGCCAGGCTAGAGAGCGTCGTCAGGTCTTCGCCTCCATTCGTCTACGGGGTCGCCGAGCTCGGTGTGACCGGTGAACGCGACATGGCATCGAGCCATATCGAGTCGCTGGTTGGCCGTGTGCGTCGCCACGGCGATGTTCCCGTTGTCGCCGGCGTTGGCATTGCCACTCCGGACCAGGCTCACCGTGCGGCCGCAGCCGCAGACGGGGTCATCGTCGGCTCGGCCCTGGTGCGACGAGTCATGGAGGCCGACTCGGTCGACGGGGCCGCAGGATCCCTGCGGCAAGCAGTGGGAGATTTTGCTCGCGCAATGCAACGTGACTAGCTCGGACGCAGCCTTGCGATTTGTCCCTACCGGTTAGGTCCCCGGATCTGCACAATTGGCGCAAGTCGGGTCCGCACCCTTCCAGCGCGGCGCGGCTTCACCGGCGGTCGAGCTGTCGGCACACAATGCGGCTCTCGCACCACACGCCGCTGTGCCGATGGCTCGCCGCCACCAGCTCGCGCCCCGGGCTCGACTATTGGCAGATCTGGGGATCCGGCTAGCCGCCGCCAGTCTGTCGGCGCTTGCGGAAGGGGAGAGTTCTTCTTCGGGAAATGCTACGCAGCCGTCGACGGCTCGGCTTCTTCGGGTGCTCGGTTTCCTTGGCCTCGCGGGCGACTTGACGAACGGGCGGGGGTGAGGCCCCGTGGCCGGCGAACATGCCGAAGCGCCGCTCATGGACCCCCAGGAACAGGTCGCCGTCGGTGGCCCAGGGGAATACCTCATGTACCCCTTCCGCATGAATGTCGTCCAGGGCCGGTAGGTAGTGGTTGTCGTACCAATCAATCGCAACTTCCTCCGGCCGCAGCAGACGTCCCTGTTGCTGCATCTGCAGGTAGCCATACGCCATCATGTGCCGGAGCATTGCCATGTAGCTCTCAGGACGAGAGAACTCGATCACCGCTTCCGGTCTTGCTCGGGCCAGGCCGCTGTACTCCATGAACATGCGAGCCTGTTCCATATGGATCAGGTCGGCCACGTCGACATCTGCAGGGAGATCGTACGGAGTGTGAACAACTTTGATTTCAGCGTCGATGAACTCGATGCCTTGCTGCCGGGCGATGGCTACTCGGTGATGTCCGTCAGACACGAAGTAGGCGTCCCCTACTTGGTAGACGCTGATGGCCGGAAACCCACCGGATGGAAAAGCCTGTTCCACCTGCTGCCATCGGGGCCGCATCCACTCGGCACTTGGAAGGAAGTCCTTGTCGAAGCTTCCCGAACGGTCCACCGTCCCAATGATCTGAGCCACCGGAATGCTCCGCACCCCCAGATACGACTCCTGATAAGCGGCTAGGCGGCGCTGTACCTCGTCCAGCGCCAACAGCTCGGTATCGGCGCTGTCGCCCCGCACCGCCCTAACCAGCCGAGCCAGGATTCCACGGCGACGAGCCCGAGACCAAGTTGACGGTCTATCCGGCCGAAATGAGACCACGACAACCTCCTCCTGTGAAAGCCTCGGCCCCGACTCATTTCAGCTTAGGTGGACCAACCCACAACTCCAGCCCCGCTCATTGGGCTCGGTACGACCCGGACCTGTGCTCCTCAATCGAGTTGAGTGATAGGTGACTGCGGTGTTGAGGAAGCTCGCCGGGTAGGCGAGCTTCTGGTACCGGGAGGGGGACTCGAACCCCCACGGGTTTTCACCCAACGGATTTTGAGTCCGTCGCGTCTACCAATTTCGCCATCCCGGCAGATAGTCGATCAGTATGGATCAGGCATCGTAGACTC